>Ga0209467_1002218_pt1 | contig 14290 bp, 9 predicted proteins | sample Higcelwee11metaG_FD_187175 | JGI IMG/M metagenome (GOLD analysis project Ga0209467, IMG submission 187175) | Freshwater pond sediment microbial communities from the University of Edinburgh, under environmental carbon perturbations - High... | ecosystem: Environmental > Aquatic > Freshwater > Pond...
TGTTTACAGTAAGGTTAGAGGGACTGCCTCCATGACCGCATGACCAGAGAAGCACAGTCACTGCCACGATAATGATACCGGATTTTATCACCTCGAATCGGCTTTGATGACTGTTCCGGTATATCGCACCGAATCATTTTTAAGACTGTAGTGATAAATGCCCGGAGCAAGGGACGGCAGTTCCAGAACGAGAACCCCGGGAAAGATATTCCTGTGATCGCCGGCGCTGACCACCCTGCCCGTATTGTCATACAGCCTCAGTTCGGTTTCTGTGGCCGCGCCGGCGTTAATACGGAAAGAGAGACTGGTGGAGAACGGATTCGGGAAGACCTCGAGAGGAGTAACCTCTGTCTCCGGGTCGTCAATGGCGTTGAGAATGGAGTTCTCAACCATAATAACTTTAATTGCGAGTGATGTTGCCATTGGAAAGGCGGGGTGCAGCGTGAATGGCTTCCACGAGTTTCCGCTGAAGAACCATGCGGTGTTCTGTGCCGACATGGGCCACGGGGCCGAGTGTTTTACCGCAAACTGCGGTTGCGGAAGGTTAAGCTTGCCTTTGTAGTATACCGCATACCCGACATAATAGGGCCCTGTAACCTTAATTGTCTGGCCGAAATCGACCTCCATCTCAAAATTACCCCTCACCTCCCTTATCCTGTAGAGTCTGGATGCAATCACCGAACCGGGCTGAGCGCCGCCGTTCCAGATAAAAACCCTGACAGAATCAACTTCCGTGATGAAGGAGGCTGCAGCCACACTTAGTCTGATCCAGGCAATCTCTCCTGTACCCGAAAAAGGAATATACTCGGCATACCTCATCAGGCTGTCTGAGTTGTGCCCTGTGGAATAGCCCCATCGCGGCGCGGTGTAACTGTTCACGGTACCGGGGTCAGATGCCGGCATGCTGCCCAGGGTATCTGACCTTGAAAGGTTGTATCCGTAGGGATCGCGACCGGAAACGACTGTTGCATTTGAGGCAAGCGGGTCAAGCCATGGTCTCAGGTGCGAGTTGGTGATTGTGTTGACATTGAACATCCGGCTAAGCTTTGCATAGTAGTCGTTAACCGGTTCTGCGCATGTTGCACCGCCGCCTGTGAGTGTGCCTCTCAGCCTGCCGTTCTGGTCAAATAGGGGGCCGCCTGATGAGCCGGGCTCCGTCGTCCCGGTCTCCCACCTCAGTATCCGCCAGAAGCTGTTCGAGACATATCCGGGAAGAGGGTATGATGTGGATATCGGTGCGTTGTCATCAATGGATATCTTCATTACATCACCCTCGGGATGGTGAAGGGTGTAGGTGTTAGTCGGTGCCGAGGGAGTGATGTCCCATCCTGCAAAATATGGCCTGAGAACCAGGGGCGGAAACTGGTTGAGTTCCACGAGACCGAAATCGATCTCCGTGTTGCCGGCCCTGAACTGTGAGCCGGAAATGGAGTGCATGGAGGTCAGGTCAGGGCCGTCACACCAGGGACTCTGGTAATTGAAGACGAAGATTGTGTTTGCAGCAAGGGTTTCTGTGTCAATGCAATGATTGGCCGTCAGTACATATGCCTTGTAATCGCTGCCCGTATTGTTGACAAGCACCCCGGTACAGAGCTCAGCACCTGCCACCAGGAGCCGTACAACTGACCGTGCTGCCTTAAGATAGTCCGGATTGGTCGAACAGTTTATGTCCACCTCACATTCGCCTGACCTGCCATAATACAAATCCTTAATCCCTTCAAGCCCGAAAAAACCTGCGAAGTCATGCGCCACCTGGCTAATCCCTATTGCTCCGGGGGGGATGCTGTTACCCGGAAAATGGCACTCAAGCACAATCCTGTCGCCGGGAACCGGCATGAGAGGCATTGTCAGTGTATTTGTCCCGCTCTCACTCGTATAGGCTCCCCGCACCAGCTGGTGACCCTGGTCGTAGACATATACATATGCACCCTCCGGCAGGTTCCATGGAGAAAGTATAAGGTTCAGGGAGAGGGCGCCCCGCGACGAGACAGGCATTATCCAGACGGTCTCGCCGCTGGTTTTAACTATGAAGCCTGCATTCTCAGGGGTCAGGGCTACGGGAACGGGTATTGCAAACTGGTATGGCTGGTCCTTGGCCTGTTCAATTGAACGCATGGCCTCTGCCTGGAGAGGGTCAACGGCTAAATCATGCCACGATCCGATCGCCGGCATCAGTGCACTGCCAACGGGAAATTCGGCCTGGCTGTAAATAGGGAGGGATGACAGCAGAATCAGGATAATTATGAGTACTCTTCCCTTCAAACTCTCTCTGTTTTGGTGCTAAAATTAGTCAAATTGCGGTTAATCCTGCATGAAGAGCATGAATCCGGGAATAATTCCCGCGTGCTCGGTGTCTGTCAGCATACCCAGACTGTTGTAAAGAAGGAAATCTCCCTGTTGCTGGTAGTCTATTGCATCAGTCACCCCTATCAGTCCTCCCGGTCCTGCTGCAAGCTTATAGAACAGCCTGTCACCGGCAGCAATGAAGGCCTCCGTCGGAAGGGCAGCCGATATAACCGGCATTCTCCTGATTCCTTCGTCGATAAAATAGAGGGTATCACGGGCAGGATTGATTGACAGCGAGGAGGGATTGTCATTTACGGTCCTGAAGAACAACTCAGCCTCCTTCTCGAATGTGGAGGTGTTGATCTTCACAAGCCGGGGTATCTCATCGGCATTCCAGCCGCCGGTACAGAGAACCCACAATTTACTGTACCTGTCAAGAACCATGCTCTCGGGCTCCAGCCCGACGGTGACGGAGGTAATCACCTCCTCTGTCTCAAGGTCCGTGACAACAATCTTGTTTCCTCCTGACCAGTGAGCGGAAAAGAGCTTCCCGTCAGTTATTGCCATGGACTCGGAGGAACAGCCTATGATTAGATCACCCGAGACATCCATATTATCAAGGTCAAGAACAGTGACTTTATCTGACGTGAGGCTGCTGATATACCCTTTTCTGCCGTCGATGACCATCTGGCGCGGAGAGTCAAGTCCTGTGACAGTTGCAAGACTCTCCATTGTCAGCATGTTCACCACCTCGATGGTCCCTGAGTTGTTAACAATGATGAATCCCCTGTTTCCGTCAACGGCAATGAATGATGGTATGTCTCCAAGAGCGCGCTCATTTGCGGCATTGAAGAGGTCATTGTGGATATTTTTCGTCTCCGTGCTGTAAAAACTGATTGATCCGTTGCCGGCGAGATAGTTACCCTCATTGAGTAGAAACAGGCCATCGCCGGAGGGGAAAAGTGACGGGCCATCGCCTCTTTCGCATGAGATGAAGGCCGGCACAATAAGGAGGAGCAATCTAAGGAGTTGTTTCATTATTTTTGGTTTTATCTGACCATGTCAGGGTTAGTCTGAGGTTAAAATATCTGAGGGGCAGTGGGTAATTGCGCACGCTTTCTGATCTGGCATTCAGGAGATTGTTTACCCTTAGGTCAGCTCTTATCACTGTCATCCCCGCCCTGACCGATGAACCCAGGTATAGGTCGGTGATGAATGAAGCCGGCAGCCATTCACTGTTATCTGAAGTTGTGTACCTCCGGCTTTCCGCCACGGCTGTCATGCCGCCGCTGAAAACCCTCCATCCGGCATCAATATTCATGTTAAGGTGATGCAGAGGCATATATGCCAGCTGACTCCCCTCCGACCTGTCATTAGGGATCTCTGATCCGGCATTGACGGACCGGGTAAGGCCATAGTTCAGATAACCTTTTATAGTCCATTCACTGACAGAGACTGCCGTGCCGGCTCTGACCTCGGCTCCGGTAACATTGACGCTCCGGACATTTTCAGCTGACCACAATCCTGCTTCACCTGGCAGCCACTGGATAAGGTTATCGACCCTGGATGCATGGAGTGTCAGATCAAGGGTCGAGCGCAGGCCAGTCGGATTCATTGCTGCATAAGACCATGAAGCCTCCCCTCCTGTGGCTGTCTCTGGAATAAGTGCGGTGTTTCCCCCGGGCACCCAGTAGATATCATTCAGGCAGGGCAGTTTGGTGTTGCGGCTGAGGCTTGTCTTAATGGCTTGCCGGCCGTCTGCGGTCAGTATCCATGTGGCCCCGGCCGTGAACTCCGGTTTGACTTTTTGTTCGCTTGCTCCCATCTGCCTTGCCTGCAGGAGAAGCCTCAGTCGCGGCACAACACTGTACCTTGCTGCCAGGGAGGCGGAGATTATATTGCGATTGACAGCAGCGGGGAAGCTGAGTGAAAGTGCCTTCTGATACTCGTCACCTGCATTGAGCACAATCTCCAAACGGTCATTCATACGGTAGCGGATCCGTGTACGGATCATGTAAATCCCTGAGCTGTTCTCACCATTGAGTGCGGGAGCTTCATTAAAATAGAGATTGATATCGTGTGACCCTCCTGCAACAACCTCAGCAGCAATCTTGCCGTCATCCAGTGAGTAATTTATAACCCCCTTCAAGGACCTGTCCTTCTGGCGCTCCCCGAAATCCTGCTCGACAGTGGTTACCGGCCCCGGGAGATCACGGTCGGTATCGTTATACCAGGCGTGTGCTGTCAGCAGGGCTCTGCCAAGCCTGAATCCGACATCTGCCGTGGCCCCTCCTGACGAAGAGCCGGCGTTGGTTCTGCGTCCTTTCTCCACTCCTCCCGGAGCATTGACATTGATAAACCGGAAGTCATTGCGGGCCATCCCTCCCCACAGGCTTATTTTTGCAGAAATATCAGTGCTGCCGGTCCTCAGGGCAAGTGCTGACGAGTAGCTGCCATAGCTGCCGGCACCTAGTATCAGCGAGCCCTCTGTCACGCCATCGAACATTGGTCCGGTGGAGAGTTCCACCTTGCCTCCGATAGACCCGGAGATATCATCCAGGTCAGAGCCGCCTGCGGTTACCTTAACTGAGGTGGCTGCAGAGACAGGGATGATTGCAAAGTCACTCTGTCCGTTACTCGGGGCGTTGACCGGGAGACCGTTCCATGTAACAGCTGTGTGGCTTCCTGACAACCCCCGGATGGAGACCGATGACAGCCCGGAGTTTCCGTACCGTTTTACTGTAAGCAGGCTGGCTGACTGAAGAAGGGTTCCAAGGTCTCCTCCTTCATGACGGGTCATGACCGACGAGTCAATCTTAACCACCGTGTAGGGCGTGTGGCGGAGAGATGCAGCTGCTCGGACAGTAACAGCCGGGATGTTCACCGTGTCTTCTGAAAAGATATCCTGCGCTGCAAGATCAAACGATAAAAGGAGGCATGATACAACGGCAGAAGCCTTAAGCAGATTATGGCTCGCACGAGACGGGATGATATAGGCACATGACCTTTTACACATAACTTTTATTCCCGAAAGCTCCTTTATCAGGATACGTTCTGGCAGGTCTTCTGACTCATCCCTACTCACCGGCCCTTCCCGTCCGCAAGATGGCGAACAGTGGAGGAGAATCCGGCTGTAATGATCCGCCAACGGGCGGAACAGGCTTCACAGCAGCGGGTACTGTCCCTGATTTGCACAGGGTTCCCTTTTCACTGCCGGGGAAAACCGGCAGCACCAGAATGAAACAAAGGTAATGTTTTGCGGAATCACTCCCACCCATAATTATCAACAGGGAGGTGACAGTTTGTTCATTTCATTACGAACCTGAGCTCGCCGCCCTGCATGATCTCGTTATAGGTTATATAGTTACGGTCCAGTCGCTGGCCGTTGAGAAAGACCTCGCGGACATAAACATTCTGCGGAGAATTATTTTCAGCTATGACAGTGAACACTTTTTCTCCGGGGAGTGACAGTGACACCATGTCGAGTGCCGGGCTGCCGAGGATGAATTTTCCGTCAGCGGGATTGAGCGGGTAGAAACCCATGGCTGAAAAGACATACCAGGCTGACATCTGCCCGCAGTCCTCATTACCGCAGATCCCGTCCTTCCCATCCGTGTACATCTCAGACATTATCCGGCGCACCGTGGCCTCCGTTTTTGCCGGTGCACCGGCCATAGAAAAGAGATATGCTATGTGATGTGAAGGCTCGTTGCCATGGGCATACTGGCCAATCAGTCCGCTGATGTCGGGAGAGGCATTCTCTCCCTTCACCTCCTCGGCAACGTTAAAGAGTGAGTCGAGTCTTTCCAGGAAGAGCTCCCTGCTCCCGAAGAGCGATACCAGGCCGTCAACGTCATGCGGCACCAGCCATGTGTACTGCCATCCGTTGCCCTCCGTGAAGTCAGAGCGGGTATGGTGAGAATACAGCGGGTCATAGTCAGGACGCCAGCTGCCGTCGCTCATGCGTCCGCGAACAAAGTGTATGGAAGTGTCAAACAGGTTGCGGTAGTTCTTTGAGCGGGCAAGGAATTCAGCCTCAATCTCCGGCTTGCCCATATCTGCAGCCATCTGAGAGATGCACCAGTCATCGATAGCATACTCGAGAGTCTTGGCTACCGATTCATTCTCAAGCTCAGAGGGGATGTACCCGTATTTCCGGTAATGATCCAGACCACGGAAATCGAGTTCTGCAGAATGGACAGCCGCATTCAGGGCTTCATCATAGTCAAATCCGCCGAAATTCTTGTGGATGGCATCAGCCAGCACAGGCACGGCATGGTATCCGATCATGCAGTTGGTCTCATTGCCAGCCAGAGACCACACAGGGAGCTTGCCCTGCTGCTCCCTGATGTTCAGCATCGTGTTGATGAAGTCGGGCACCAGGCCCGGCACGGTGAGGGTAAACAGCGGATGCGCAGCGCGGTAGGTATCCCACAGCGAAAAGACAGTGTAGTTGATAAAACCTTCTGCCGTGTGTATCTCACCGTCTGTTCCGCGATACCGGTTATCTGTATCAGTGTAGAGGTTGGGGGCTATCATTGAGTGATATAGAGCCGTGTAGAACACCTTCAGTGCGGATGTATCAGCGGATGTTGCCCTGATGACGCCCAGTTTATCCTGCCAGGACATACCTGCGGCTCCGGCAATAGCGTTGAAATCCCATCCTGGCATCTCCTTGGCCAGATTATTGGCCGCGCCGGCTTCATCCACCGCTGAGATGCCGGTCTTTACTGTCAGATCCCCGCCACTCTTCATGTCGAAGGTGAGGATGCATGAAATGTTCCTGCCCTCTGCCGCGGCACCGTCTGTCCGGACACCTGTGTTAATCATTGTGACGGAAGCCGGTTTTTGGGAGAACTGCGAAGAGAAGAACTGGTACTGTTTTTCAGCCCAGCCTGTTGATATCCGTTTCCCCGAAAGGGAGACCCCGTCCCACGAGAGGCTGCAGTCAACCGGTCTGTCCCAGTTAATGGCAAAACCCAGGTCGACGAGCAGGTACATGACCCCGTCATTTACTGCGGTGTACCTCTGAACCCCGCAACGAGGCGTAGCCGTAAGCTCAACATTGACGCCGCTGGCCAGGGCAACGGCGTAGTAACCTGGCCTTGCCTGCTCGGCATCATGGGAGAACCAGCTGCGATTCAGTTTGGCAAGCGAAGCCGTGCTGTCAGGGAGCCCGAGGTTGAATTCATTCATCGAGGGAAGGAACAGGATATCACAAAGATCGCCTATACCCGTGCCGCTGAGATGGGTATGGCTGAACCCGGCAATGAGGCTGTCTGACCAATTGTAGCCTGAACACCAGTCCCAGCCTGAGGTTCCGTTGTCAGGACTGAGCTGCACCATTCCGAAGGGTGTGGTGGCGCCCGGGAACACATGACCGTGCGCCGCTGTTCCGATGAACGGATCAACAAATGCGGTGAGGTCGGCCTGCTGGGGTGAGCCGCAAGACAATGCCATAAAGGCCGCCGCAGCGGCCACAAGATGTATCCTGGTCATGATGATGATGGGTTATCTGATTTTTTTTAATATCTGTTCACCTGTGCCAATCCTGTATCCTTCAGAAGTGAAGAGCACCTCGCCGTTGCCATCGCAGCACACTACCACAGGCAGGGGCCGTTCTGACGCACCCTCGCCCAGGGCCGAGGTCATGAATGCCAGTCCCGTGTCAGTGACAAAGACAGCGTTTGAAGGTTTGCCCGTTATCTCTTCAGGATTAAAACCGTCCGGTGTCCGGGAGGGGTCAGTCAGGAAGACAAAACTTCCTCCCCAGGCATCAAACTCCTTTTTCAGCCGTGGAAGGTCATTCAGGATATGCCTGGTCGGCTCCCTCCCGGGCTCGATCCAGATAAATACTGTTCCCTTCTCTGAAAGCGATCCGAGATCTGTCTTCCCGCCACTGTATAGTGACAACTCACCCGTCAGGCTTATTTTACCGGCGGCGGCACTGCTCTCTGGCAACTGCCTTATATTGACCGTTACAGTTTTATCCTCGCCCGGGTCCAGTTTAATGAAGCTGACAGATGCAAGTACATTTCCGTTTTCATCCCTGTTCCCTGTTGTGAGCATGTAATTACCGGGGGCAAGCTCATAAGCGGAAGACATATCACTGATTTTCATTCCATAGCCAAAGTCAAGTGTATTGAAACTGCCTTTCTCGAGCTGTGCCAGGGTAAAATGAATATTATAACCGGGCTCCTGGCTTCCAGGTCCGGCAATGAACCTGACTCTCCCCGCCATTCCCGAGGGCCTTGTCTCACCTGCAAACCAAACGTCATGCCACCTGCCGGCCTCATGATACTGCGGTCTTCCTGTCCCGGGAGCAAGACGCGATGGTACTCCGGCCGTCCTGCAAACAGCCACAAAGAAAATATCGCGCGAATGGCTGTCGGCCATCCTTAGCCTGAGCACACCTGCAGGGATTACCGGCGTTCCGTAATAATTTTCTGTTTTTGTAACTGTAATGGCTGTATCAATCCATCCGGCCAGTGACGCAGGCTGTGATCCGACCATCTGAAGAAGGTCCCCCGGTAACCCCCTGATGGCGCTCCTGAAGGGCGAAAGCTGTTCATTGGCTATCCGTGGTGCCAGTACGTACCGGTCATACAGTGACGTATCGGATCCGGGAGCCGGCAAGGGAGCGTTCGCCAGGTGGTCTGAAAGAACCTCTGCCGGCGCATCGCGCAGATCCTTTGAGGAGAGATGTTCAATCAGGCGGATTGCCATACCGGCCTTGCTGCCAGCCTGAAGGATAAATGATGATATACTCCGGTAGTTTCCCATTGATGCCTTCAGTATATCATTTGCCACTTCCTCCCCGATGCCGGCCTGTCGGGCGAGTTCAGCAGAGTTGGCATCCCTGGTCCATGACATCACATAAGCGTTCCGGATGCTGTCACCCCTCTTTACAGCAAGGTTATTTTCCTTCACCAGCTCCTCATCAATACCCGGAAAGGGTGTCAGTGCAGGTGGCACCGAAAGGTCAAGATCAAAGGTTTCAGCAGTAAAATCATCAGTTATTATTACTTCAACCAGTGTGTCGGCAGGTGAGGCGAGTGCAAAGCCATGCCTGCTGCCATCGTCAGCCCATAACAGCAGTGATCCCAGCCCGGTTATGAGTGAGCATAAGCCGGCACTGTCACATTCAAGGTGTGCCAGGGGATAGAATTCAGCGTAATTATAGAGCATAAATCCTGTTTCAGCCCCCGGCACCGGGTTGCCTTCACTGTCTATAACTTTGACCACCAGATCCTTAGTCACGGCATACCTGTCGAGAGTATTTATCTCCGTGAAGAGTGTCTCTCTTCTCACCAGGTGTTCGTCGCCGCTGTACCTGCCGAATGCCCTTGTATGGACGAGCATGGCGCGGCGTGCCGGTTCGGTGAACCAGCCGCGGTCGGGCAACGGTTCCGGCTCACACGCCCCGAGATAATGCCACTGACCGTCAGCCCAGAACTCCACCCATGCATGATTATCATCTGTATGAGCCCACCGCGGGGTATAGACCTGGCGTGCAGGCAGACCCACAGTCCGTAAGGCTGTCACCGCCAGGGTCGACTCCTCACCGCATCGTCCGCGTGCAGAGAGCACTGTGGCCAGTGGTGAGGAGGTGCGTGAGTCTGAGGGCTGGTATGCCACTTTTTCCTGGCACCAGCGGTTGATCTCGAGAGCAGCCTCAACAGCATCCAGTCCTGCAACACGCTCCTTCAGCTCATCATATAAGATAATCCTGAAATTGTCAGGGTTTTCGTTATTGACCCTCGGAGGCAGGACGAAATTCAGGAAGAGGCCTTCCGGAATGGCCGGACCCCATGGCATCTCACTCCTCGTTCTCAGGGCAGCAACGGCATGCCCGTGGAGGTACCCGGGCTCATAAACGCCGAGGTCGCTCAGAGGCATGTATGCCAGCAGGAAACCAACGGCCTCACGGGTGGCTTTGTCACCAATAGTATCGACCAGGGTGAAGAGGCCGGGACACGAGGAGCCGAACCGTTCAGCCCTGACATTGTAATCGTCAATAATATTCTGCCTTAGTGACTTATCTACAATGAGATGGCTGTTGCTGCAAGAGAGCAATCCTGCCATCAAAATTAATGCCGGCAGCCTGATGATCCGTGTCATGAATTACTATTTTAGATAAGAGCCGCAACTGCTCCTGATGACGAGCTCGGGAGACATGTTGACCTGGCGCTTGTACTTGCTCTTGCTCTGGTTCTTCACCTCAGACCATACAATGTTGGCCACCTTCAGCGACATGGCTGAGAGAGGCCTGCGCAGTCTTGTGACCGGGGTGGTGAGAAGGTCGAACCCGATGCCGTCCTCCATTGACACCAGCGCCACATCCTGCGGAATCCGTATGTTCTTTTCCTGTAAGGCCAGGTACAAAGGAAACACCAGTGGCGAATTGATGACGATAATTGCATCACTCCTGTGTGGCGGACGCAGGAAGTTCTCTATCTGCCCGAAATCGAACTTATCCCCTGCCTTTGGCAGGCCGGCTACGGTGAAGTGCACCGCATCAAAATTTTTAGATTTCTTCGTGGCATTCTTGAGCTCCTCGAGCATCTCCTTGTCGTAGGAGGCCGTATCCTCACCTGAAATGATCAGGAGGTTGCGCAGCCCCAGCGAGGTCAGGTGCTGCGTCATAATGGCAGCTCCGGCGATCCTGTCTGTACAGACGGTGTTCAGCCTCATTCTCTTCAGTGATTTCTCCAGCAGCACAAGCGGATAGGCATCCCTGTTCAACGCCCTTATCACCGTGTCATCAGCAGCATTGCCGACGAGAATCATACCGCTGAAGAATTTCTTAAGCGAGGTGGTGAGCCTGTTGAAACGCATGTCATCCGGGTCTCTCGTGAAAACCGAGAAGCCCAGCCCGATGCTTGAAAATGCCTTCTGCAGATAGGGTGTTATCTCATAGATGAACGGATCACTCATTGAGGGCACCACCATGCCGATGATACCGGGCTTTTCTTCTGCAGGTGCAGACTCCCCCTTTTCTGCCACCGCATTGAAATAACCCATCTGCCTTGCAACCGCAAGGACCCTCTACTGTGTCTCTTTCTTTATCCCGTGCTGGTCAGCCTTGCTGTTCAGCACCAATGATACCAATGTGCCGGAAAGACCAAGTCTTGCGGCAATGTCTTTGTTTTTTACCTTTTTCCCCATTTCATTTAAAAATTAAAGGTCTAAAATAACTCAATTCTTTAGAATTAAGTTGTCTTTAGAGCTTTTTAACAAAAAAAGTGCTGAAGAGCACTTTCTTGTTTTTATTTTTTAGGGAGCTTGCGACCGCTCTGCTTGGCCGCAGCATCGAGCCGCAGTTGCCAGTTCGACTTTTTGATCGGTTTCTTTTTGTTTTCCTCAATCTTTCTAAGGATTTCATCCTCATTGACAAACTTTCTGGAAACCTGTGTCTGAATTATTGTGATCACGTTAGCCAGGAAGTAGTAATATGTAAGACCGGCCGAGAAATTATTAAGTATCAGCATGAACATGACCGGCATCATGTACATCATTGTCTTCATTCCGGGCATCTGTTCCTGCCCTCCCATCGGGCTGCTTATCTTGGTTGAGATAATTGTGGAGACGGTCATGAGAAGCGTGAAGAGACTTATATGGGCACCATACATCGGAATAGTAAAAGGAAGGTCGAGTATGCTGTCATATGTGGAAAGATCCTTGGCCCAGAGGAACGACTGCTGCCTGAGCTCAATGGATGTAGGGAAGAACCGGAACATTGCAAAGAGGATAGGCATCTGAAGGAGCATGGGCAGGCATCCTCCCATCGGACTTACTCCTGCTTTCTTGTAGAGTTCCATGGTAGCCTGCTGCTTTTTCACGGCGTCTTCCGACTTCGGGAACTTTTTGCCAAGCTCGTCAACCATAGGCTTCATGACGCGCATCTTGGCCTGGCTGAGGAACGATTTGTGGGTCAGCGGAAACAGAACCACCTTGATAAGCAAAGTAAGGATAAGTATTATCAGCCCGTAGCTGACGATGAAGTTGTCAAGCAGGTTGAAGATCGGTATAATCACATACTGGTTGATCCACCGGATTATGTTACGTCCGAGGAAGACAAGCTCCTCGAGCTGCATATCATACTTCTTGAGGAGGGTGAAGCTGTTCGGTCCGAAATACATCTTCATCTTCAAAGAGGTGCTTTCGGCATGAGCGTACGGGACACCTATCTCCGACTCGAAAAATCTAAGGTACTTCGAAGTTGGGTCTGCAGTTGATGATGATACTGTGGCATTAAGGAAGAAGTCATCAGCAATTAACACTGATGAGAAAAACTGGTCCTTATAGGCTATCCAGTCAGTTCTCATGAGGTTTTCGGTCACAATATCCTTTTTCTGTCTCTGCCGTGCACCCCCGAGATCCTCGACGCTTTCCTGGTACACCTTATATTTGAGGCCTGTATACATGTCCTCATTCTGTCTCCCCTTCTCCTGCTGGGGCAGATACATCTTCCAGTCGAGCGCCAGGGAGGTCGTGTTAGGCGGGATGACTGATCCCATGGAGTTGAACCTGGTCTCAAAGTCAATCATATAATCATCCGGAAGGATTGTATAGATGTAATCAATCGATGCTCCGTCACTGGCCTCCAGCCTCATGGTGAGGCTTGCAGGCCCGCCGCTGGCAACAATGGGTCCGCTGTAGCTGACCGGACTGAAAAAGAGCTCGTCAGTCTTTATCGGCTTGTTGTCAGCCGTGAAAAACTTATAGCCGAAAACGGTTGAATCACCTTTAAACAGCACCAGAGGAAGGGAATCGTGTGTGTCATACTTCTTCAGCCTGACCGACCATGGCTTCCCTCCCTTTGCCGAAATTGTCAATGTAAGCAGGTCATTCTCCATAACGAAGAACTCATCCTCTCCCGATGAACTGCCGGAGAAGACGCCCAGGGCTGCACTGTCTGTCACAGCGGCGGAAGCTGTCGACAAAGGTGTTGCAAGGCTGTCAGTGGTGATGATTGCCGGAGCGGATGCCTGTGACTGTTGTCCGAGACCAAGCCTGTTATTCAGCTCTACAACCCTGTCTATTGTAGGTTGGTCCTTGGGCTTGTACCCCAGCGCCCTGATGTATGCCTCCCGGGCATCATCAAAATTGCCTGCTGCATAGAGAGAATCGGCATATTCGGTCTCTGCTTCAAAGGCCTTCCCTGTCCTTTGGTTATTGTAAAAGGAGAATCCGAGAAAAATCAGAAAAATGAGGACGATGCCGGTGATTGTATTCTTATCCATTATTATTGTTTCCCTGTTATATTTAGTTGTCAGTTTTTAATGCAGGCCTTAACAAACCCCACGAACAGCGGGTGCGGCCGGAGCACGGTGCTGCTGTATTCGGGATGGAACTGAACGCCTACGAACCACCGGTTTGACGGTATCTCTATTATCTCAACCAGTCCTGACTGAGGATTTGTTCCACAGGAAATCATGCCGGCGTTCCTGAATTCGGCAAGATACTTATTATTGAATTCATATCTGTGGCGGTGCCGTTCGGTGACCTCCTCCTTCCTGTAGCACTTCCATGACTCGGATCCGTGCAGTATCTCGCAGGCATAGCTTCCCAGCCTCATTGTGCCTCCCTTTTCGGTGACACTCTTCTGTTCCTCCATCAGGTCAATGACAGGGTGTTTCGCCTTCGGGTTGATCTCTGTTGAGTGTGCTCCTTCAAGGCCGAGCACATTACGGCCGAACTCGATGACTGCACACTGCATACCGAGGCAAATCCCAAAGAACGGAATGTCATTCGTACGGGCATAGTTCACAGTCAGAATCTTCCCCTCGATTCCCCTTGATCCGAACCCTGGCGCAACCACAATACCATCATAATCAGACAGCTTGCTACGGTAGTTCTCCTCATCTATCTCTTCGGAGTGAATAAAGGTCAGTTCAACTGCTGTTTCGTTTGCTGCGCCGGCGTGGATAAACGCCTCAGAGATTGATTTGTAAGCATCAGCCAGCTCAACATATTTACCAACGAGGGCTATCCTGACCCT
>Ga0209467_1002219_pt1 | contig 14285 bp, 13 predicted proteins | sample Higcelwee11metaG_FD_187175 | JGI IMG/M metagenome (GOLD analysis project Ga0209467, IMG submission 187175) | Freshwater pond sediment microbial communities from the University of Edinburgh, under environmental carbon perturbations - High... | ecosystem: Environmental > Aquatic > Freshwater >...
GACTTTTGCCGTGCGCAAGGCTACACGCTTCGCCCCCTGCTGGCAAGCCGGGGCGGATTTGTGCGGGCAAGGCCGCGCAGACGGTCGACAATCGCAGGCGTATGCGCTACAGCACCCCAACCCGAACACAGGCCCGGACACGGGCGGGCGGCGGCCCAAGGCGCCCCCGGCAAAGCGGCGGGCGGCCCCGGGCCGCCCGGACCGGATGGACGAGCCCCCCCGAGAACGGCAGGGAAAAAACTATGGCAGGTGGCAGCATGGACAGACGAGTGGGTGAGCGCATACGCGCCTTTCGCGAGAAACAGAACCTGAGCCTGGCCGACCTGGCCGGCCGCACCGGCCTGGACGAGAGCTTCCTCTCGGCCGTGGAGACCGACGACCTCTACCCCTCGCTGGGGCCGCTCTTGAAGATCGCCCGCGCGCTGGGCCTGCGCCTGGGCACCTTCCTGGACGACCACGTGAGCCGCGACCCGCTCATCGTGCGCCTGGGCGAGCGGACCCAGGAGCTGTCCATGCACCAGGCCGGCGGCCAGCCCGCCAGCCACACCTATTATTCCCTGGGCAAGGGCAAGACCGACCGCCACATGGAGCCCTTCTTCATCGAGATGCTGCCTGAGCCCGAGGAGGCCAAGGGGCTCTCGTCCCACGAGGGCGAGGAGTTCATCGTGGTGGTTTCCGGCCAGGTGGAGCTCCTCTACGGCAGGGAGAAGAGCATCCTCGGCCCCGGCGACAGCATCTATTACAATTCCGTGGTGCCGCACAATCTCGCGGCCTTCGGCGGGCCCGCCGCCATCTACGCGGTGCTGTACTTCCCGGAGTAGCCCATGCCACGCAAAGATCCCATCCGCGAAGTCACCATCGGCCAGCTCCTCGACGAGACCGTGGCCGCCTGGCCGGGCCGCGACGCCGTCGTCTACGTGGACCGCGACTACCGCCTCTCCTGGCGGCAGTTCTCCGACCTGGTGGACGAGGTGGCCTGCGGCCTCATGGCGCTGGGCGTCAAGCGCGGCGAGAAGGTCGGCGTCTGGGCCAACAACGTGCCCTACTGGGTCGTGCTCATGTTCGCCACGGCCAAGATCGGCGCGGTGCTCCTCACCGTCAACACCCACTACCGCAAGGCCGAGATCGAGTACCTGCTCAGGCAGAGCGACTGCGAGAACCTGGTGCTCATCGACGGCTTCCGCGACACGGACTACGTGGGCACGCTCTACGAGCTGGCCCCGGAGCTCAAGACCATGGAGCGCGGGCACCTCAAATGCGAGCGCTTCCCGCATTTGAAGCGCGTGATCTTCCTGGGGGCCGAGAAGCACCGTGGCATGTACTCCATGAGCGAGGTCCAGGCCATGAGCGTCATGGTGTCGGCCGAGGAGTACGAGGCGCGCCAGAAGACGCTGACCCCGCACGACGTGGTGAACATGCAGTACACCTCCGGCACCACGGGCTTCCCCAAGGGCGTGCAGCTCACCCACGTGAACATCGGCAACAACGGCTACTGGATCGGCGAGCACCAGAACTTCAGCGAGAAGGACCGGCTGTGCCTCACCGTGCCGCTGTTCCACTGCTTCGGCTGCGTGCTCGGGGTCATGGCCGCCGTGACCCACGGCACCACCATGGTCATCCTGGAGAACTTCGACCCGGTCATGGCCATGACGAGCGTGGAGACCGAGAAGTGCACGGCCGTGTACGGCGTGCCCACCATGTTCATCGCCATGCTGGAGCACAAGCTGTTCCCCAAGTTCGACTTCAGTTCCCTGCGCACCGGCATCATGGCCGGCTCGCCCTGCCCCATTGAGTTCATGAAGCGCGCCATCGAGCAGATGAACATGCGCGAGATCACCATCTGCTACGGCCTGACCGAGGGCTCCCCGGTGACCACCCAGACCCGCCCCGGCGACAGCCTTCGCCAGATGACCGAGACCGTGGGCCGCGCCATGCCGGAGATCGAGGTGCTCATCAAGGATCCGGAGACCTACAAGGAAGCGCCGCGCGGCGTGGTCGGCGAGATCTGTTCGCGCGGCTACAACACCATGAAGGGCTACTACAACAACTCCGAAGCCACGGCCAAGGCCATCGACGAGGAGGGCTGGCTGCACTCCGGCGACCTCGGCGTCATGGACGAGGACGGCTACGTCACCATCACCGGGCGCCTGAAGGACATGATCATCCGCGGCGGCGAGAACGTCTACCCGCGCGAGATCGAGGAGTTCCTCTACCGCATGGAGGGCATCCTGGACGTGCAGGTGGTGGGGGTCAAGAGCCGCAAGTACGGCGAGGAGGTCGGCGCCTTCGTCATCCTCAAGCCCGACGTGCAGATGGAGCCCGAGGACGTGCAGGACTTCTGCCGCGGCCAGATCGCCCGGTACAAGATCCCCAAGTACATCGCCTTCGTGGACGCCTTCCCCATGACCGCCAGCGGCAAGATCCAGAAGTACAAGCTGCGCGAAATGGCGGAGGAGCTGTTCCCCGAGGCCATGCAGGAGCCCCCCAAGGCATAAACAAGGAGCGCACACCATGCTGCATCTGGAACAGGCATTCAAGGAAATCGCCCCGCGCATCCGCGGCCTGCGCGACGCGCTGGACATGAGCGTGGAGGATATGGCCGCCAAGGCCGGCGTGGACCCGGAACTCGTGCGCGGCTACGAGACCGGCGACGTGGAGATCCCGGTGGGCTTCCTCATGAAGGTGGCGCACGCCTGCCACGTGGATTTGACCGTGCTCATCAGCGGCGTGGAGCCGCACCTCAAGGGCTATTCGCTCGTGCGCCACGGCGAGGGCCTCTCTGTCGAGCGCCGCAAGGACTACGACTACAAGTCGCTCGCCTACCGCTTCTCGGGGCGCAAGATGGAGCCCTTCCTCATCACCGTGCCGGCCAAGGAGCCTTCGGCCATGACCCAGGTGTCCCACTCCGGCCAGGAGTTCATCCACGTCATGGAGGGCCGGCTGGAGCTGCGCCTGGGCGACGAGGCCCTGGAGCTGGAGCCCGGCGACTCGCTGTACTTCGACTCCCAGACCCCGCACGCCCTGCGCGGCCTTGACGGCAAGCAGGCCGTGTTCCTCGACGTGATTTTGTAGGAGCGCCGCCATGGAAAAACTTCGCCCCGCCCGCTACCGCGACTTCCTGGCCGCGTTCACCCACGAGATCCCGGCCAACTTCAACTTCGCCTATGACTTCCTGGACCCCCGCGCGGCCGAGAACCCGGACCGCCTGGCCATGGTCCACGTGGACGACGCCGGCAACCGCCGCGAGCTGTCCTTCGGCTTCTTCCAGCGCGAGTCCATGAAGCTCGCAAGCTCCCTCGCCGCCCAAGGCGTCAAGAAGGGCGACCGGGTCATGCTCATCCTCTACCGCCGCGTGGAGTTCTGGACGGCCATGCTGGCGCTCTGCCGCCTGGGCGCGCTGCCCATCCCCTCGCCCTCGCTGCTGACCCCGCACGACATCGAGTTCCGCGTGAACTTCGCGCGCGTGTCCGCCGTGATCTGCGAGGACTCCCTCACCGCGCGGGTGGAGGCGGCCAAGCCCAAGTGCCCCACGCTGAAGCTGCTGGTGGACGTCCCCTCCGACGCCGGCCACCCCAAGGCCCCGGCGGGCTGGCTGGACTATCAGACGCTCAAGGAGTCCGGCGAGCAGGACTTCCCGCGCACCGGGGACACCGCCTGCGGCGACGAGCCCATGGTGATCTTCTTCTCCTCCGGCACCACGGGCATGCCCAAGATGGTGCTGCACACGCACACCTATCCCTTCGGCCACGTCATCACCGGGTCCTACTGGCACGACCTGGAGCCGGGCGACCTGCACCTGACCCTGTCCGACACGGGCTGGGCCAAGAGCGTCTGGGGCAAGTTCTACGGCCAGTGGCTGGCCGGCGCGGCCGTGTTCGTCTGGGACTTCCGGGGCAAGTTCGAGCCGCGCGAACTGTTGCGCATCCTCTCCGTGCACAAGATCACCACCTTCTGCGCGCCGCCCACGGTGTACCGCTTCCTGGTGCGCGAGAACCTCAAGGAGTTCGACCTCTCGTCCCTGCGCCACTGCACCACCGCGGGCGAACTGCTGAACGAGTCCGTGTTCGCGGCCTGGGAAAAGGCCTTCAACATGCCCATCTACGAGGGCTACGGCCAGACCGAGACCACGCTCCAGCTGGCCAACCTGCCGTTCATGAAGCCCAAGCCCGGCTCCATCGGCAGGCCCATGCCCGGCTGGGACATCATGCTCCTGAACGAGGACGACCAGCCCTGCCCCCCGGGCGAGGAGGGCGAGATCTGCATCCGGCTCAAGGACGGCCAGACCACCAAGGGTGTCCCGGGCCTGTTCTGCGGCTACCTGGACGAGCCCGAACGCACCGCCAAGGTGGTGCGCGGCGGCTTCTACCACACCGGGGACAAGGCCTGGGTGGACGAGGACGGCTACTTCTGGTTCCTGGGCCGCACCGACGACCTCATCAAGAGCTCGGGCTACCGCATCGGGCCCTTTGAGGTGGAATCCGCGCTGGTGAGCCACGCCGCGGTGGTCGAAGCCGCGGTCACGGGCGTGCCCGACCCCGTGCGCGGCATGGCCGTCAAGGCCACGGTGGTTTTGTCCAGCGGGTACGAGGGCTCCGACGAACTCACCAAGGAGCTGCAGAACCACGTCAAGACCGTCACCGCGCCGTACAAGTACCCGCGCATCATCGAGTACGTGGCCGAGCTGCCCAAGACCATCAGCGGCAAGATCAAGCGCGCCGAGATCCGCGCCCGCGACATGGAGCGCATGAACATCTAGCGGGCAAGCCTCCGGCGGCCGGGGAGGCTCCGCCTCCCTGGACCCTCCGCCAGAAGGCCACGGGCCCTCTCTCGATGCTGTCGTCAGCCGTATCTCTGCTGTCGTGATCCGTAACGTTCGCGCGAGCGCGCTCACGAACGGCTCACGCAAGGTTCGCGGAGGACCGCTCGCCTCACGGCTGACGCGGCACCCGATCTCACGCGAAAGGGCTGCCTGGCGTCCGCCAGGCAGCCCTTTCGCGCGACAGGCGGCCGGGCGCGAGTCAGGCGTCGAAGAAACGGGGTTCCAACCCGCGCCGCGTCAGCATGCCTAGACCAGGGCGAGCGCCTGGCCCGACGCCGACATGGGCGCCGCGCGGCCGATGCGCACGGCGAGGTCGCCGGCGGCGGTGAGCAGGGCCTGGGCCTCGGCGACCTTGTCTTCGGGCACGCCGAGGATGAGCCCGCCCGAGGTCTGGGCGTCGAAGGCCAGCGTCACGAGCAGCTCGTCCAGGCCGGGGGCGACGGAGGCGCGCGGCAGGTAGTGGTTGCGGTTCTGGATGCTGCCCGCGGGCATGAGGCCGAGGGCGGCGAGGTCCAGGGCCTCGGGCAGGAAGGGCACGTCGGCGATGACGAGTTCGGCCGTGACGCGGCTTGCCGCGGCCATTTCCAGCAGGTGCCCGCCCAGGCCGAAGCCCGTGACGTCGGTGGCGCCGCTGAGGCCCAGCTCGCGGATGGCGGCCGCGCCGGCGCGGTTCAGGCGCGCGCACCAGCGGTGCAGCAGCGTCTCCAGGTTCTCGGCCCCGGGCCGGCCGGCCTTGATGGCCGTGGCCACCACGCCGGTGCCGATGGGCTTGGTGAGCAGGAGCTGGTCGCCGGGCTTCAGGCCGCGGTTGCTGGCCATTCTTGCCGGGTCCACCGCGCCGGACACGGACAGGCCGTACTTGAGCTCGCTGTCCTCCACGCTGTGGCCGCCGCAGAGCACGGCCCCGGCCTCCTCAATCTTGGACAGGCCGCCCTTGAGGATATCCGCCAGGATCTCCGGGGCCATGGTGCGCGCCGGGAAGCAGCAGACGTTCATGGCGGCGTAGGGCTCGCCGCCCACGGCGTAGACGTCGGACAACGCGTTGGCCGCGGCGATCTGTCCGAAGCGGAAGGGGTCGTCCACCACGGGCGTCAGAAAGTCAACGGTCTGGACGAGCGCCTGGCCGGGCGGAAAGCGCAGCACCACCGCGTCCTCGCCACCGCCGCGCGGTCCCGAGAGAATGCGTTGGTCGTGCCCGCCGGTGAGCAGGCCGGCCAGAATCCGCTCCAGGTCCCCTGGGGCCACTTTTGCCGCTCAACCCGCAGCGCGGACGCCCTGGGTGAGCCGGACCTTCTGCGGAGCCGTGGCGAAAGTCGTGAGCTGCTGCATGCCTTGGGGATAGCAGATGCGCGGCCCCGCGCCAAGCGGGAATTCTTGTGCCGGGCATAAGCTTTTTCAATGGCGGGCCGATAAGCAAAGAAGAACGGGCATGCAAGATGCATGAGGCCCGACAGCGCCGACTTCAAACCCGGGAGGGACACATGCTCCGTCACCGTTGCGCAGCCTGCGGACAGCCCATCAACCGCCTGGACCGCTTCTTCGAACCCTCGGACGGCACGCTCTGCGCCCGCTGCCTGGGCCGCGTCGCGCCGGGCAAGGCGCACCGCTCCGAGGTCGCCTTCGGCGTTGTCAGCCCACTGCCGCCCGCCTGGGCCGCGCTGCCGGAACTGTCCTTCGCCAGCCGCGAGGGGTAGCCGGCGGGCTGGCCTTCCGGCGGCCAGTGCCCCCTTCGGGATACGCCGCCATGACTCTCCATCAAGGTTGAAAGGGCCGGCCAGGCGGATGCCTGGCCGGCCCTTTCGGCATGCGCCAAGGGGGCCCGAGCGGCCGCCGCGGCGACGGGAAATCCTTGCCTACAGCACCGGCAGGTACCTCTCGATCTCGTACTGCGTCACCTGGGTGCGGTAGTGGTCCCACTCCATGATCTTGTTCTCATAGAGCTTGTTGAAGATGTGCTCGCCCAGGGTCTCGCGCACCAGCTCGCTGGCGCGCATCTCCTCGGCGGCCTCGTACAGGCTGCCCGGCAGGGAGGTGATGCCGTGCATGTCCAGCGTGGGCTGGTCCATGTGGAAGATGTCGGCCTCCACCGGCTCGGGCAGGGGGTAGTTGTGCTCCATGCCCTTGAGGCCGGCGGCGAGCATCACGGCGAAGGTCAGGTAGGGGTTGGCCGCCGGGTCGGGGCAGCGCAGCTCCATGCGCGTGGCGGCCTCCTTGCCGGGCTTGTACATGGGCACGCGCACCAGGGCCGAGCGGTTCCTGCGCGCCCAGGCCACGTACACCGGGGCCTCATAGCCCGGCACCAGGCGCTTGTAGGAGTTCACCCACTGGTTGGTGACGCAGGCGAACTCGCGCGCGTGGCGCAGGATGCCGGCGATGTAGCACTTGCCCTCGTGGGAGAGGTGGTACTTGTCGCTTGGATCGAAGAAGAGGTTCTTGCCGTTCTTGAACAGGCTCTGGTGCACGTGCATGCCCGAGCCGTTCTGGCCGTGGATGGGCTTGGGCATGAAGGTGGCGTAGGCCCCGTGCTTGCGCGCCACCTCCTTGACCACCACGCGGTAGGTCATGGTGATGTCGGCCATCTTGAGGGCCTCGGCGTAGCGCATGTCGATCTCGTGCTGGCTGGGGGCCACCTCGTGGTGGCTGTATTCGATGGCGATGCCCATCTTCTCCAGGGCGAAGATGATGTCGCGGCGGATGTTGTTGCCCAAATCCAGCGGCGGCGCGTCGAAGTAGCCGCCCTGGTCCAGGAGTTCGGTGCCGCGGTCGCTGGCGAAGAGGAAGAACTCCAGCTCCGGGCCGCAGTAGTAGGTGTAGCCCTTCTCGGCGCACTTGCGCAGCACGCGCCTGAGGCAGTAGCGCGAATCCGCGGCGTAGGGCGTGCCGTCGGGGTTGTGGATGTCGCAGAACATGCGCGCCACCGGGCGGTCGCTGGGCCGCCAGGCCGCCACCTGGAAGGTGGTGGGGTCGGGCATGGCCACCATGTCGGATTCGTCGATGCGGCAGAAGCCGAGGATGGACGAGCCGTCGAAGCCCATGCCCTCCTCGAAGGCGGCCTCCAGCTCGCGCGGGGTCACCTGGAAGCTTTTGAGCGTGCCCAGGATGTCCACGAACCAGAACTGCACGAAGCTGATGTCATATTCCTTGACCGCCTTGAGCACGTCGTCGGCGTTGCGGCAATTGAAGACCGGGGTGTCCATGGGGCTGCCTCCTTGGAACGGGTTGTGTGGCCGCGCGCGGCGCGGATTTCAGGCTGAACGCGATCCTAGCCGTGCTGCACAAATATGTAAAGCTCGACCTAAAACGTTGGCGTGATGCGCCTCGGCGTGATGCGCCCGGCATCAAGGCCAGCCTCGTGCCGCGGACACGTTTCCGCCTCTGTCGCCCCCCTTCGGGGGTATTTGGGCGCCGGTGGCCCAATTCATCCCCTGAAAGGGGCGCGGGGGGTGTCCAGAGGGGGGCGCGCAGCCCCCCTCTGGCCGCCGGAGGCTGAAACCTGACCGTCCCGCCCCGCCCCGCCCCGCGCGGATGGACGCCGGGGCCGATTCCGGGTACACAGGGTGTCGCCTGAAACCACCCGGAGGTCTTGGCGTGCGCCGACTGCTGTTCCGCCTCTTCGCCCTGGCCGTGCTTGGCCTTGCCGCCTACATGGGCTCGTTCCTCGTCTACCCGGACGTGGGTGAACTCGTCAGAAAAAATCCGTCGAAGACGGCCTTCATGGAGTGGCGCGAGGCCCAGTGGGCCGAGAAGGGCGAGAAGAAGCGCATCACGCAGCGCTGGGCGCCGCTCTCCCAGGTCTCGCCCCTGCTGCTCAAGGCCGTGCTCATCGGCGAGGACGACAAGTTCTACCAGCACGAGGGCTTTGACTACGAGGCGCTCGAGCAGGCCTTCGAGAAGAACCTCAAGGCCGGCCGCTTCAAGGCCGGGGCCAGCACCATCAGCCAGCAGCTCACCAAGAACCTGTTCCTCTCGCCGGAAAAGAGCCTCACGCGCAAGCTCAAGGAGGCCATCCTGACCTGGCGGCTGGAGAACGCGCTGTCCAAGCGCCGCATCCTGGAGCTCTACGTCAACGTGGCCGAGTGGGGCGACGGGATCTTCGGCATCGAGGCCGCGGCCCGGCGCTACTACGGCAAGCCGGCCAGCGCGCTTTCGAGCATGGAGGCCGCGCGCCTGGCCTCGGTCCTGCCCAACCCCATCCGCTTCAACCCGCTCTCCGAGCAGAAGTACGTGACCTTCCGGGCGAACCTCATCCACTCCATCATGGTGCGCCGGGGCATCGCCATCGAGGATTTCCAGGAGGTCATGAACGCGCCGGAGGGTGCGTCGGGCGGCGTCGCGCCCGAGGCCGCCCCGCCCGCTTCAGCGGAAGGCGCGCAGCCGCAGCCGGCCGCGACGCCCGCCGAACCCCAGGCCGCCCAGCCGGCCGCGCAATCGGCCGGGCAACCGCCGCCGGACAGCCCGGCCAAGCCGTAGGAGGAGTCCCCATGCGACCGATGCTCATGCTCACGGCCCTTGTCGCCGGCGCGCTCATGCCCGTGCAGGCGGGCATCAACGCCAAGCTGCGGCTGTTCCTCGGCGATCCCGTGGTGACCTCCCTGGTGAGCTTCGGCGTGGGCACGCTGGCCCTGTTCGCGTTCGTTCTCGTCACGCGCACGCCCGCGCCCACGCTGGCAGCGGCGGCCGCCGCGCCGTGGTGGACCTGGCTGGGCGGCGCGCTGGGCGCGTTCTTCGTGGCCGTCACCGTGATCCTGGCCTACAAGCTCGGGGCCACGGGGCTCATGGCCTGGATCATCGCCGGGCAGCTCCTCGGCTCGGTGCTGCTGGACCACACCGGGGCCATCGGCTTCGCCGTGCGCGAGGCCTCCTGGCAGCGTCTGGCCGGGGTGGGCCTGCTTCTGGCCGGGGCCGTGCTCGTCAACGAATACTAGGAGGAGAGCCTTGAGCGCCTTTCGCGACACCCTGGCCGTGTGCCGCATGATCAAGATCGAGCACTCGGTGTTCGCCCTGCCCTTCGCCTTCGCCGGGGCCTTCATGGCCGCCGGAGGCGTTCCCTCCTGGCGCGTGCTCCTGCCGCTGGCCATCGCCATGGTGGCCGTGCGCTCCTTCGCCATGGGCTACAACCGCCTGGCCGACCTGGACATCGACAGCAAGAACCCGCGCACGCAGACCCGGCCGCTGGTCACGGGCGAACTCTCCGTGGACTTCACCAAGCGCTTCCTGTTCGTCTGCGCCCTGGTGTTCACCGCGGCCTGCGCGGAGCTCAACCAGACCTGCCTGCTGCTCTCGCCCGCGGCGCTGATCTGGAGCGCGTTCTACAGCCACACCAAGCGCTTCACGCGGTTCTGCCACTATGTGCTGGGCAGCGTGCTGGGCCTGGCCCCGGTGGCCGGCTGGCTGGCCGTGCAGCCGACCCGCCTGGGCTATCCGGCCGTGCTGCTGTTCTTCGCCGTGACGCTCTGGGTGGCCGGCTTCGACATCCTCTACGCCTGCCAGGACGAGGAGTTCGACCGCGGGCAGGGGCTGTTCTCCCTGCCGGCCGTGGAGGGCGTGCCGCGCGCGCTCCTCGCCTCGTCCTTCACCCACGCCTGCGCCGCGCTGCTCTTCCCCCTGGCCGGCTGGGCCGCCGGGCTCGGGCTGGTGTACCTGGCCGTGAGCGTCATCGTGGGCGGGGTGCTCGTCTGGGAGCACCGGCTCATCAGCGCGGACGACCTCTCGCGGGTGAACGTGGCCTTCTTCACCCTCAACGGCGTCATCGCGGTGGGCCTGTTTCTGGGCGTCTGGATCGACCTCGCCCTGGGCCCCATCCGTCTGGCCGCATAAGGAGCGCGCATGGCCGAGCAACTCAGCTTCACCGGCGACACGACCGAATGGGCCGAACGCGGCCTGGACTGGATCCAGACGCACCTGGCCAGCCGCGCCGCCCTCGCCCAGATCCTCGTGGCCCTGGGCCTGTGCCTGCTGGCCTGGGGGCTGTGCCGGGCGCTGGGCCTGGGCCGCGCCCGCGAGGGCGGCGACGCCGGCTGGCGGGCGGACCCCCTGGTGGCGCCGCTCTTGCGCGAACTCCGGCGCAGCGCCTGGGCCGGCACGGCCGGGCTGCTGCTGCTCTTCGCCGACGCGCTGGCCCGGCACGCGCACCTGCCGCACCAGGTGCTGACCATCGCCACGGCCGCGGCGCTGGCCTGGGTGGTGGCGCACGTGGCCGGCGCGCTCATCAAGAGCCGCTTCCTGGGCATCCTCACGGCCTGGACCATCTGGCTCGTGGCCGTGCTGCACGCCCTGGGCCTTTCGGACACGGCCGTCGAGTTTTTGGACGACCTGGGCCTGGCCGTGGGCCGCAGCCGCGTGTCGCTTTTGCTCCTGCTCAAGGGCTTCGCGCTGCTGGTGGTGCTCTTGCAGGCCGCGCGGCTGTTCTCGGGCGTGCTCGACGACCGGCTGGCCCACGCCGACGGCATCTCGCCCTCGGCCCGGGTGCTCTTCGCCAAGGCCGCGCGCTTCGTGCTCTACGCGCTGGCCGTCACCGTCACCCTGTCCAGCGTGGGCGTGGACCTGACCAGCCTCACGGTGTTCAGCGGCGCGGTGGGCGTGGGCATCGGCTTCGGCCTGCAGAAAATCTTCAGCAACCTCGTGTCCGGGGTGATCCTGCTGGTGGACAAGTCGCTCAAGCCCGGCGACGTCATCGAGATGGGCGGGGTGCAGGGCCGCATCGCCCAGATCAACGCGCGCTACGCGGCCATCGAGACCCTGGACGGCAAGGCCTACCTCATCCCCAACGAGAACCTCATCGGCAACGAGGTCATCAACTTAAGCTACAGCAACTCCCGCCTGTTCCTGCGCGCCGAGGCGGGCGTGTCCTACGCCACGGACCCGCGCCAGGCCATGCGGCTCATGGAGCAGGCGGCCGCCGGCGTGGCCCGCGTGCTGAAAGACCCGGCCCCGCGCGCGCTCATCACCAAATTCGGCGACTCCAGCATCGACCTGGCCGTGGGCTTCTGGATCGAAGACCCGCACAACGGCATCGTCAACGTCACGGGCGAGGTGCTCCTGGCCATCTGGGACGCCTTCAAGGCCGCCGGCGTGGAGATCCCCTTCCCGCAACGCGAAGTGCGCGTGCTCAAGCAATAGCGGGGCGGCGAGGGCCGCCGCCAGACCGCCCGCTCCCCCCGGCCTATCGCCCCATCTTCGCGCTGAGCCAGCTCGTGGGCGCGGGCGCCGGGATGGGCGAGGCCTCGCGGGCGTCGATGCCGCGCGCCTCGCGCAGCTTCTCGGCGTAGAGGGACCAGAAGGCCTGGGCCAGGCTGGTGCTGGCGGTGATGGGGTAGGCCAGCGTGGCCGAGAGCCGCGCGGTGAGCGCCTCGCCGAGCAGCGGGTCGAACAGCCGCGGGTCTTCGATGCGCCGGATGTAGGCGATGTCCAGCGGGCCGGCCTCGTCGCAGAGGATGGCCGCCTCCTGCACCTCCCAGGACGCGAGGGCCGCGCCGCCGCACTGGACCTCCAGCACGCGCAGGCAGTCGGCCGGCAGGGGGAAGCGCGTCTCGTGCTTCCAGGCCGGCGCGGCGGAGCTGGCGGCCAGCTCGGCCTGGGCCGTGGCGCAGTTCCAGGGGTGCGCGCGCAAGACCGCGTCGCGCACGGCCGGCCAGCGCTGGTTGCACAGCCGGGCGGCCTTGGTGTTGTCGGTGAGCGAGGCGATGGCCTCCTCGCCGAGGTCGAGCAGGGCGTTGTTGCAGATCTCGATGACGCTGGTGGCCATGGGGGCGCTCCTTGCTGGCGTTTTCGCCGCCGGGTGGTTCCGGCCGGGCGTGCGCCATGATACCCCGGCTTTTTGGGCGCGGACAAAACGGCCGCCGTATTGGCCGCGAAAAGGACGGAAATTCCGGGTTGACAGGCTTCAGACGGACTGGCCGGCGATGAGGGCGGCCACGTCGAACTTGCGCGCCGCGCCGGCGGCGGTCATGCTGCGCACCGTGCCGAACACCGGCCGCTCGGGCCAGGGCCGGTCGTGCACCCCGCCGATGCTCCAGGCGATGCCCGCGTAGCCGTTCACGTCGCGGCCGTCCAGGGAATGCGTGTCGTTGAGCCGCAGGGCCCAGGCCTGGGCCGTGGCCGCGTCCGGCGTCCAGGGCAGCAGCCGCTTGGCCCAGTACATGCGCAGCCAGCCGTGCATGTGCCCGGTGGCGAGCAGCTGCCGCTGCGCCGCGTTCCACAGCGCGTCCGGCGTGCGCGCGTCCTCCAGCTCGGCGAACGACGCCAGGTGCGGCCGGGGATCGCGGCAATGCCTGTCCAGCGTGGCCGTGGCCCAGGCCGGGAAGGCGTCCGGCGTGTCGTAGTCCGGCTCATACAGGCAGAAGTTCTCGGCCAGCTCGCGGCGCACGATGAGCTGTTCGAGGAACGCCTCGACCCCCTTGTGGGAGTCCAGAGGGCGAAGCCCTTTGGCCGCCGGAGGCATATCAGCCGCCACAACGTCGTGGCGTTCGGCATGCCTCCGGCGGCCAGGGAGCTGCGCCCCCTTCGGGGGGGTCATTGTCCCGTGGCCGGCCGCGGCGTCGAGCACGGCCAGGGCCACGCGCTGGGCCGAGAGCTGGCCGAAGTGCAGGTAGGGCGAGAGGCGCGACCCGGCCGGGTCCACGGGCGTGTTGCGCTCGTCGGCGTAGCGGGAAAGATTCGTGGCCAGGAAGGCCTCCAGCGCCGCTGCGGCCGCGTCCTCGCCCGGCGGGAAGGCGGCCGGCGGCGGGCCGAACTCGGCCGTGAGCGCGTCCCAGTCCCCCATCGGCAGGGGGGGCAGGGGCGCGGCCCAGGCGAGCGGCGGCGGCGCGAGCTCCGGCATGGGCGTCAGGAATTCCGGCAGCAGGCGCTGGATCTTGGGCCGGATGGTGCGCGCCATGTACTCGCGGTGGTCGGACGCCGCGCGCGCGGGCACGATGTTGCGGCCGTCCACCTCCACAAGCGGGCAGTCGAGTCGGGTGAGCGCGTCCGCCAGCCAGGCGCGCTTGGGGCGCGTGGGGTCGGCGTCCGTGACCACGAGTCCGGCGCGGATGTCGCGGGCGAAGGCCGGGACGGTCCGGCCGGGCTCGCCGCGCAGGAGCGCGAAGCCGATGCCCAGGCGCGCGGACTCGGCGGCGGTGTGGCGCAGGCCGCGGAGCAGGAAGGCGAAGGCCGCGCGCGGGGCAAGGCCAAAGGTCTCGGCCAGGCAGAAGGCCACGCACAGGGGCTGGCCGCGCCCGGCCGCGAGCTCGCGGGCGTGGAGCAGCGCCCAGTTGTCCCTGGCGCGCAGCTCGCGGTGCATCCAGTAGACGACCGGGCCGGGCTGCCAGGGCCGGTCGAGGATCAGGCGGGCGCGTGCCGGGTGCATGTGGCCCTGGTGTTGCGAGTCTGTCGCGGTGCAAACACCCGCGGAGCCCGAAGGGGCCGCCGGCGGCAGCCCTTCCCCTACCCGCACTTGGTGTAGCCGCAGGCCTTGCAGCTGTTGCAGCCC
>Ga0209467_1002222_pt1 | contig 14262 bp, 14 predicted proteins | sample Higcelwee11metaG_FD_187175 | JGI IMG/M metagenome (GOLD analysis project Ga0209467, IMG submission 187175) | Freshwater pond sediment microbial communities from the University of Edinburgh, under environmental carbon perturbations - High... | ecosystem: Environmental > Aquatic > Freshwater >...
GACTCTTTGCTTCTTATCATACCCTCACCGCATATAAGGGACATTATACTCGGTTACCTGTGATTAAATTGTAACATACTATTCTATGTAGGGGAAGGGTCTTCTGTTACATCTGTATAAACAATTAAATATTCCAGAGTCTTTAGATTCTCATCCCTATTTTATTCTATCGCTTATTTTAAAATGGAAGAGGTTAGCAAACAGTTATCCACAGTGATATTACTACAGGCCATCACACACTACAGGCTCTTGGGTCCCCCACCCCTACTCCATGAAACAAACATGCTATTTTTAACCAAGAAGATTTATGAAAACTGCAACAAAGAAAAATATAGCCAAAGAAACCAAATAGAAAAATACATTTCGTTCTTTGTATTCTATATCACTCTGACTTACTACACTTACACACAGAAAGTACCCTACTACAGGAACAAAAGAAACTATCTCATGAGAATTCCCAGTTAAGAAGACACCAAAGAAAAGCGTTAAGACAACAAGGCCCGTTAATATCGTTTTCCATATCTGATCCCCTCCCCCTATTCCGATATTCAAATAGTGAACATACACAACGATTGCATAAGCGATAACAATCAGAGGAAGAAGAATATATATCGGTAAATTACTAGAAAGAAAACTAAAAGTTACAAAATAAATTGTGAGTAGTGAAAGAAGATATGAAGAAGTTCTCCCCACATGTATCAAAGGTATGTTTTTGAAAAGCCCTACATTAAAAACATTTGCCATTAAGAAGGCTACGTAGTTACCGATGAAAACAAGAGTTAGAAGAATTAAAAGGATAAGAGCCTCATATAATCTGTTAAATTTTTGGAAAAAGAAAAATTCTATAAATATGGCTTCTGAAAATACAAATAGAGCTGCTTGAATAATATATAGGACAGACTTGAGCTTTACCTGGAAATTGAAAGACCATAAAAGACCAACAAAAGAGATAGCAAAATACAAACCACCATTAAGATATATTCGTGGAATCTCTACAGTCGTATCTTTCTGAAGAATCTTGTTCAAAAACATAGCGACAGCTATTAAAGCAGCAAGCAAAAGAAGCTTACCCCTTTTCTCAATGTCTGAACCTGCGTTAGATCTTTCCATATATAATACCTTCTATATATTTTAAACCTTTCTCTGTCAAGACTCTACCTCTTGAGGTTCTTTTTATTAAACCACATTTCATCAAATATGGCTCGTATACTTCGGAAAGTGTTGTTATATCCTCAGAGATAGAAGCTGCTAACGTTGAGAGACCCACGGGTCCACCATTAAAGCTTAACATTATACATTTTAATATCTCCCTATCTATATCTTCCAAACCTTTCTCATCTATACCCAGAAGTTTCTGCGTATCTCCGACTATCTTCTCTGTAATTGTTTTTGCATTTTCACTTTCAGCATAATCTCTTGTCCTCTTAAGTAATCTCAGACCAATTCTAGCAGTCCCCCTTGAGGATTTAGCAAGCTTTTCCAAAGCCCCCTCCTCTATTTTTATGCCCCAAAGCTTCGAAGCTCTTTGTAATATTGAAACCATGTCTTCATCGCTAAAGAAATCCAGTCTCTGGACCAACCCAAACCTCTCTCTCATTGGAGAACTAATCTTTCCTATCTGTGTAGTTGCCCCTATTAGTGTGAATGGCTCTAAATTCAGTCTTATGGTTTTTGCAGAAGGACCTTTTCCCATTACAATATCTAGGACTCCATCTTCCATGGCTGGATAAAGGATCTCCTCGACTACCCTAGATAATCTGTGTATCTCATCTATGAAAAGGACATCATTTGCCTTCAAGCCGGTTAATATTGCTGCTAAATCTCCCTGTCTTTCAACTGCTGGACCAGAGGTTATTCTAATATTACAACCTATCTCATTTGCTATGGCCATAGCAAATGTTGTTTTTCCAAGTCCTGGAGGTCCATAGAAAAGAATGTGGTCTATTACTTCCTTTCTCTTTTTGGCAGATTCGATCATCATGAGGAGAGTTCTTTTCTCCTGTTTTCTACCAATTATCTCTTCCAACCTGCTTGGTCTAATCTTCTGCTCTAATTGAGCATCTTTCTTCTTAGGAGTTTTCTCTACCTTCTCAATATTTTCACTTACAAAACTTGACTGTATCATTATTCAGAAAGGACCCTCTTAATTAAGTCTTCTATCTCTATACCCTCATCTTTATCTAGAATCTTCTCTCCTAAATCTACTTTTTCGTTCAACATTTCCCCAGCATAGCCCAATACCTTAAGGGCATTCTTTAAATCCCTACTCTTTGCACTAGATACCTTTCCATCCTTGTCAAAATCTATCTTCCCTCTTAATTCAAGGATTATCTTCTGAGCTCCCTTACTACCAAGCCCTGATACCTTACTTAGCTTCTTAGCATCTCCTTCAAGTATTATCTTTTCTAAATCATCTTTCTTGTAAGTAGAAAGAACTGCAAGTGCTATCTTTGGACCAACTCCAGATACAGAGATTAGTTCTTCGAAAAAGTCTCTCTCTTGTTCTGTTTCAAAACCAAACAGAGATTGCATATCTTCTCTTACGTGGAAATGTGTATACAAAGATACTTGCTGACCTTTTTCAATTGGAGCAAAGTTCTGGGGGATATGGACTCTGTAAGAGATATCCATCTTGGTAAGAAGATCTAGATAAGAATCTTTTCCAAAAGATATTTTTTGAACCACACCTGATATATATGAAATCATTGTTTATTATATCCTTGATATTAAGACTTGTGTAGCTATAGCGATAGCTATAGCGTCTGCTGCATCATCTGGTCTGGGGATTTCTTTCAATCCACATATCATCTTTACGTTTTCTTGCACCTGGCGCTTTGTAGCTTTACCGTATCCAGCTATAGAGCTTTTTACCTGTAATGGGGTAAATTCTTTTAGAGGCAACTTATTCTGTTCTAAAACAAGAAGGACTACTCCCCTAGCCTCTCCGACAGAAATAGCCGTTGTAACGTTTTTACAAAACAGCAATGTTTCTACACCAGCATATTCTGGTTTGTATCTTTTAATTAGTTCGTGTAAATCTGTATATATCTCTGCAATTCTCTCGGAAACAGTTAAGCCTTTCTTAGTTATTAAAGCACCGTAATCAATAGGGGTCGGATCTCCATTATCATTGAAATCAACTACAGCCCATCCAGTAGTAGCAAGTCCTGGGTCTATTCCTAATATTCTCATTCCTTTATTGTAGCATTTTCCTGTTCTATTATTCTTCGAACTTGAGTAAAACCCTCTACAAGAAGAGCTCTCTCTGGTACCTCAAAATCATCAAGATTAAGCATCGCACACTCTATCTGCCTACCATCCTTCATCTCTATAACAGGAACACTTTTGTCATATCCTTCATTTTCCCAATTTCTCTCATAGCAGAAAAGTAGTTGTTTACTCTCTTCTGGAACCTTACGATAATTTACAAAATTACCATCTAAAGGAACTGTCTCGTATTTTCTGTTTGCAACTGGACAATGAAAGAAAAGGGCAAGATAATTGCCGTATCTCTCTACAAATAGAACGTCTCTTTGTTCTATAATTAATTCGGGATTTTTCATAATCGTGACAATCCTCTGCTTGAGGAAATCTCTCCTATCTAGAATTTTGCTATCTCGTGGATTTTTGGGGTCTGTAAACATATGGATATTACATAACTTATATAATACCACTATATCTCATTTACACCCTACTCTGTCAAGTCTGTCCACACATTTTGGACATCATCATACTCTTCTAATTTCTCTATGGCTTCCTCTACCTTAGTTATCTCTTCTGTTTTTAATTCCTTTTTCATCTTAGCCTCTTTGATTATAACGGCTTCTTTAATAACATACCCTAGTTTTGATATCGAATCTCTAACATGCGCAAATTGATTAAATTCTGTATATACCTCAAAACCCTTTTGCTCATCTACTTCTATCTCAACTATATCAAGCACACCCTCAATATCCATAATTGAAAGCATCGCTTCCTCAGCATCTTCTTTCTCAAAGATATCCTCTTCTCCGAATTTAGGAGATTTAACCATATGACCAATCTTGACTACAATATATCCCTTGGCTTCAAAATTCCAGGATACAGAGCCTGTATCCCCCATTCTACCTCCAATATCATCAAAGAGCTGTCTAATCTCTGCTACAGTTCTATTCTTGTTATCACTAAGAGTATCTACAAGCATCTGAATCCCGAAAGGACCAAATCCCTCGTATGTATTCTCCTCAAAAACAACCCCATCGCCTCCCTCTCCTGTTCCCTTTTGTATTGCTTTTTCTATCCTGTCAGTTGGGAAACCCGCTTCCTTTGCCTTATCTATATACAATCGTAGGTTAGGGTTCATCACAGGATCTCCACCACCCTGTCTTGAAGCATGGGTAATCATTACAGAGAGTTTCGAAAATACCTTACCCTTCTTTGCATCGTTTATTGCTTTTTTATGTTTAATTGTATCCCACTTTGAATGTCCCGACATTGTATTAAATCTTTACTTTATATATTTTCTCCTCAACTACTTGTTCTTTCTGTTCATACTTTCTATCCGCTACTACTGGGGCCTCATTTACTACCCTATCTTTGTTTACAGAGCGATTTCCCTTTTCACTATATGTTTGCCTACTCCACTTATCTATCTTTTCCTCTATCTCTGCTCTTGGCACACCATATTTTTCTCTGGACTTCTGGACTATCTCGTCTCTAAGGTGGAATTTCTCATACCTTGGAGGAAGAGATTTCGCACTAAACGGAGTTGAAGTCATGCCATCTATACATAGCTTCACATACATAGAGTATGCATCCAAAGATACCAAGTCATCTGCAGATACCACGGGAGCAAATTCCTTCTCCAGGATTGAAGCGTCTGCTTGGCTCACTACAAATGAACCCAATGTTCCAACATTACCAAAGATTGCTTGTCTTACCGTTAAAGGTAATTGATCAATATACTGGTTGGTCATGATTAAATTGAGTTTGTATTTCCTTGCTTCAGAAAGAATTTTCGCAAAGGAATCAGTAGCAAAATTCTGGAACTCATCTACATACAGGAAGAAATCTTTTCTCTGTTCAAAAGGTATATCTACTCTTTCCATAGCAGTAGCCTGAAGTCTAGTGATTATCATACCCCCAAGAAGGGATGCTGTTTCCTCACCAAGCTTACCTTGAGCAAGATTAACAAGAAGAATTTTACGGTTATCCATAATCTCTCTTAAATCTATCGTAGATTTAACCTGACCTACGATATTTCTAGTAACAGCAGAAGATATGAACCTACCAACCTTGTTTTGGATTGGAGACACTGCCTCAGCAAGAAGCCTTGGGTTTTGAGACATCTGGGCGAATTCCTCAACCCAGAACTTGTAAAGAATAGGATCGTTTACCTGCTTGAGTATAAATTTACGGTAATTCATATCAGTTAACATTCTAATAACTGCCAACAGAGTTATACCCTGTGCTTCAAGAGCTGTAGCTACAGTATTGGTAAGGATATATTGAAGTCTTGGGCCCCATGAATCACCAAACTGCTTTTTGAATACCTCTACCACACCATCTGCGATGAGGTCTCTTTGAGACTTATCTTTTAATTCTAAAAGATTAAACCCTACTGGATTTTCAATATCTGTTGGATTGAAATATATTACATCGTCAATTCTGTTTGGTGGTATGTACTCCAAAAGCTCCTCTACTGTATCTCCGTGAGCATCAACAAAGCATGCCCCATCTCCTGCCAATACATCAGATATGAACATGTTTTTAAAGAGTGTAGATTTACCAGCACCTGTTTTACCAAGAAGGTAGAAGTGTCTTGCACGATCTCCTCTCTTTAATCCAAAGTTAACTTTGTGTCCCCTGTAATCTGTTTCTCCAAATATTGTCACATCACCATCATTTGCTTTTGGAACATTCATAGGAGGTTCAAGTTTTTTAGATCTACTCCATGCTATATTTGGTGTCTCTACAGAGATATTGGGTAGATGATACAGAGATGCAAGTTCTTCGATGTTCAATATGTCCTCTTCCTCTTGTGGCATATATCTTTTTAGGTATTCCTCGTAAATTTCTTTACCTGTCTTTACCGGTGCAGAATGAACAAAGTTATTTAAATGTGCAGTAGTAAACTGTTTAAAACTTGCCATTATATCCCTTAGAATCTGCTCTGACCTTTCCTGTGTTGTAGCTTTGGTAACAATTCTAATTCTTACCTCAAAACCAAGCTTGAGCATCTTTGTCTCAATCTCGCTTAACTCCTCTTCTTGCCCAGGTTCTAATTTAACAACCTCTTTTTTTGCCCCCTGGGAGTCAGAATATGACAGATTCCTGCCTATTATTGTGATTAAACTTCCAATTTTAGCAAAAAGGTTGAAACCACCCATATCTTTACCCTCTCTAATTGCAGAGATGTATTCCTTTGATTTTTTCTGCCAATAGTTAGAGACTGGTCTTACAATTATCTGAAGCCATGCTCTCTCACCTTTTCCCATCTCAGACATAGCACCAGTTATAGCTGCAAGTGGGTCAACTTCGAAATTTCTGAATGTTTTAATTGGAAATATAGAATCCTTCTCCATCTCTACCTCTCCACTAGTGATATATACCTCTTCCCCAAGTTCCGTTGTTTTTACAGAGTAATCCTGTTCATAGCTAATATCTGCATTGGGATACTGTGCATATATCTGCCCTTCTATAAACTTTGCTAAATGACCAGGTGTTACAACAAAAAATCTAATACCATCTTCTCCACTGGATATAATCTCAAAACTAATTAAATCTAGCGATTTTCTTGAATCTCCCAAAATACCATGAATGGAGGCAAACATCTGTTCTGCTGCAAGTGCCGATTTATCGTTCTCCCTTGGAACGAGTATCTGCATAACAAGAGGATTTCGGATATCTTCATACACGTTAATCTCTTCTTCTTTGTTTCTTTTTGCAAAAATCAGGACAAAGGCAGTAAATGCTAGTGAGAAAAGTATTAGTAAGAGTAATGCAATTATCATAACAGCAATTTTAAATTAAATACTTAGTTTAAGCAAATACACTAGAAACTGTACATCCTTTTGATATCTTCTCCGAGAATTATAACTATATCTCCCGTGGTCATAAAATCTGGCCTTCCTTCTACAAGCTCAAAATTGTCTGAGAATATCTCCGAAACTATCTTAAATGACTTCTTGAAATCATCTGGTTTGGATATATATAAGATTGTTTTATCGATAGTCTTGGGAGCATTTTCATACCTAACTACATCACAGCCAGAGTTCTCAATTTTTCTTCCAAACTGCATAGCTGCTCCAGCGACACCACTACCGTTATATACTTCGACCCTAACTCTCTCTTTTTCTACCTCTCTATCTACGAGCAAAGAGATTAGAGCTCGATATGATTTGTCAAACTCCGTGCTTAGCAGATACCTTTTAATACCTCCTGAGTTAGAGAGTTCCTCTTCGGAGTATTTAGGATTTGCAAGATCAATTGCATATGATTCTGTTGTCTGTAGTGTCTTCTCGACACTTTTTAGCATTGTTATGGTTTGTAGAAAGGAGATATCCGAATAGATATTTTTATCGAAATTATTAAGTTCGTTTACCTTAAATAAACTCTTTACAAAAGAAATTTTCGATGAAACTGCCTGAAGTTTAAAAAAACCTTCCGAAAGAGATGTTTTGTCTCCTGCCTTAAACATATCTCTGTATCTATCCTTTGAGACAACATCTTCTCCAAACACCGAATCCAACGTACTGTTTGCCTCACTGTTAATATAAATGTAATTATTAAATGTAATACCAAGTATCTGACTAATTTGCCAAACTGAATACTCAACTCCCCTATCTTCTTGAAGTGTGTCACCAGCATATCTAAATGAAGAAATCGGGATTGCACTTCCGAAGTTCTCCTCTAGTCCTGTAAAATACAGCCAGCTTGGGATATACACCAAAAGAGACTTACCCTTCTCCTTGTTACTTAGAAAAAGATACACCTCTGAGATTCTTCTTTCAGCATCGTAACCCTCCTCCAGTATGATTACTGTTCTCTTCGATTGACCATTGCTTTGGGACAAAAGATATCTTTGAGAACCATTCAAGATTGCCTTATCTATATTTTTTATACTTGTAACAGTGAAGATGTAATATATTACAAATCCGACAAGAAGTGTGGCGGAGATTAACAAAAGGATAAACCGTAAGGGGATATTAATACGTTTTGCTTTTTCTGTTCTCCTCCTTCTCATTTAGTACAATCTAAAAGTTACTGTTTTCCCATCCATATCTTTAAAGGATATTAATATTGATTCAAGCTCTATTTCTTCGGGGATAACATCCTTTTTTATTTTTCCATAAAGGGTATCTCCCTGTATTGGAATACCTATATGTGCAAACGTAGCCCTAATTTGGTGCATTCTACCAGTTTCTATTGAAACAAGAAATTCATTTTCTCCAATCCTTTTTACAAAAGATATCGCTTTCTTTGAATTAGGAAATCTCTCCTTCCTAAATTCCATTCTTAACCTATTTCTCCTATCTCTACCGATATATCCTTCGTAGAGAGTCCAGCTACCATCCATTTCAAAGTTATTCCTCGAGAGGGTATCTAACTCCTCCTTGATATTCTGGTTGTATATGGTCAACTCACAGCTTCCCTCTGTTTTTGCATGATATATTTTCTGGACAGTGTGATTTTCAAACTCTTTTTGTAAATACTCTTGTGATTTAACTGTCTTAGCAAATACCATAATGCCAGAGACACCCTTGTCCAACCTATGAACAAGCCCAGCTCTGTTTAGTCTTGGATTAAACTCTCCCTTTTTCTCAAGATATCCTCGAACGAAATTTACAAGCGTATTTTGCGTATTCTTAATTCCTGGATGAACCGCAATCCCCTTGGGTTTGTTTACAACGAGGTAGTGCTCTGTTTCTTCAAGTATATTTAAGTCCCCCTCTTGTGCAGTTATCCCAATATTTTTGTCTTGCCTCTCTAATTCTTGTTCAATTCTCTCCTCGTATATATTTACAATATCCCCCTCTTTCAATTTGTAAGATGCTTTTATATCTTTTCCATTTACCTCAACAACCTCTTTAAAAATTTTACTCAAGAAGTTCCTACTAGGTGCTTCAAATCCAATTTTTTTTAATTGCTCAAGAATAAAAACATCAACCCTCGCACCACCCTCTGTATCTTTCCCTATGGTTACAATCATATATTTTACTTAGATAATCTGATTGGTTGATTAATATCTGCAGAAGAAATTGTTCTAACAGAAGATACTCTTTCAATAGACAGCCTAGAACCTATTTCTTCCCTTACAAAGAATAGGCTTCCTATCAAGCTCCATAAAAGGAATATTAAGCAGTTTGCTTTATCTATAAAGCCAATATCGTTTTTTAGATATACATACAGTATGAATATTGTTGAAAGAAGAACAAGAAGAACATTTACGATTACATACAACATTTTTTCTTCCTTTCCTTCTGTATTTGGAGTTACAAATGAGAGGGTTATTAATATCAATATAATTGGGAAAAGTAATACTCCACCTTGAACTACCCACTGCGTGTTATTTGCTATGACACCAGAGAAAAGAAACGACATCGCAAGCATAGCCTCTGCAGAGAAAAAAACAACTGGGAACATATCTCTCCATCTCCATTTCTTAATTATGACCACCCCTATCGTCGCACAGAGCAGAAAACTTACAAACATAACTAGTATATTAATACCTCCATCAAAAATATTTAAAAATCTCCAAGGAAGAAGTCTAAACAAGAATATCTCTTCACCGTACTTCTCGTATGGTAACCAATACCATATAAATCCAGAAAAAGACTCCCAGTTTGAGACGATGTAGGAAAGACGAGCAGATACAAGACTAAAGAAGGCTGAGAAAAAAAACATATCAAAAGTAGAAGATCTTTCCTTCCTACTCTCTAGACTCCCTCTCCAAAAAATTATCAACCCTATAAGAAAGATAAATATAAAAACAAGCGATGGATCTATCTCAGAAAGAAAATCTATTATCTTTTCGATATATGTATTAATCACAGTATATATAATACCACACGTTTATCTCTTCTGCTTCTTCTTTTTTGAAGAGTGTTTCCTCCTGTTTTTCTTAATTCTTGCCTGCACAGAAGTATCTTCTTTTGTTTCTTTTTTCTTAAATGCTCCAACTATACTTGAAGCGATAATTTTGTATCCTCCAATTATCTTTGCACCCAATTTCTCAGAAACACCCTTTCTAAGACCGCTATATTTAGTTCCCTGGGTTTCAACTACCTCTGTAAGCTCTTCTCTAATCTCAAGATTCTGTTTTTGCATCTCCTCAATACTTGGGACAGCTATCTCCTGCTTCATTACATCAGTTTTAATTACAGCACTACAAAATGGACAGAAATTGGATTTCTTGTCTACATATACACCACATGAAGGACACTTCCTTTTGAGTTTGTAATTACAGTTAGGACAGTAAAGAAATCCAGGATAAAGTTGAGTGCCACACTTTGGACAATCTCCCAGTTCAGATGTCTCGTATTTAAGATATCTTCTTTCCAAATCTGCCCAATATATCTCTTCGATAGTTTGACTTGGTCTAATGATTAAATATATTAACCAGCCAAACACATTAAAAACTATTGCCAATATTACGTACAATATTCTACTTCTTCTACTTGATGTCCTTTCGCCTGAATCCACCCATATCCAATCTAAAACCACTATCCAAAAAATTACAAAGGCGAAGAGTAATATCTTCCAAACTATGTTGAAATTAACACTTCCCGCACCCTCTAGAACACCTAATACAAAGTCTTCCATATTTTGTTTTATATAATTAAAAACATGGTCGAGGAGGGAATCGAACCCTCATACTATTGCTAGTACGGGATTTTGAGTCCCGCGTGTCTGCCAGTTCCACCACTCGACCTTATTAAGTAGTATTATATCGCTATTTATCGCCTTTATACAAGTTTCTGAAACTTGCTATTTCGTTTACAAAGGCCAACTTTACAAGGCCAGTAGGCCCATTTCTGTGTTTGGCAACAATTAATTCAGCAATTCCCTTGTTTTCCGTATCTGGATTCCATGTTTCTTCCCTATCTATGAACATTACAACGTCTGCATCCTGCTCAATAGATCCCGACTCTCTAAGATCTGAAAGTTGTGGTCTCCTACCCTGTCTTTGCTCAATAGCACGAGAAAGCTGAGAAAGAGCAACAACAGGAACATTTAATTCTTTTGCAATATTTTTCAATCCTTGAGATATCTCCCCTACTTCAAGAGTACGACTCTCCTTACTACTTCCATGCATAAGCTGTAGGTAGTCAACAAAGATAATGTCTAAACCCTTTTCCAACACCAATCTTCTTGCTTTTGTTCTAATTGCATTAATATGCTGTCCTGCTTGATCATCAATGTAAAGATTTGCATCTGCTAACTCTCCCATGGTATCTGCCAATTTCATAAATTTCTTGTCACTTAATCTTCCAGTTCTAATCTCCCAAAATGGAATACCTGACTGCATACCCAAAAGTCTGTCCATAATTTGTGTCTGAGACATTTCCAAAGAGAAAAAGGCAACTGTTTTCTTCTCAACCATTGCAGCATGTCTCATCATATCCAGAGCTAGAGATGTTTTACCTACAGATGGCCTCGCAGCAAGAATAATTAAGTCTGACTTTTGGTATCCTCCGAGCAGGTCATCCAAATCCTTAAAACCTGTTGATATCCCTAAATATGCCTCATCTCTATCTGCTCTTTCTGCCCTTTCATATGCATCTTTAAGAAGGTCTTTTATATGGACAAAGTTGGTTTTCGTTCCCTTCTGAGCGATATCAAAAATCTGTCTTTCGGACCTATCTATAACATCATCCATACCAAGAGTTTCATCAAAGGCATACTCCGTTACATCTTTAGCTGCAGAGATAAGACCCCTTCTCGTAGCACTCTCCTTTATGATATTCGCATACTCTTCAGCGTGAGAAGATGTGGAAACTGTAGAGGAAAGATCTGCTAGATATGTTCTTCCACCTATCTTAGAAAGTAGTTTTTTCTTTTTCAATCTGTCAGAAAGAGTAACAAGATCTACGGGAATAGCATCATTAAAAAGGTCCAATATGTTTGAGTATACAACAGCATTTCTCTCATCGTAGAAATGTTGCGGAAGAAGCCATCCTGAGACCTCTATTACAGCATCCTTATCCAGAAGTAAACATCCAATCAATGATTGCTCTGCTTCTGTATTTTGTGGTGGCACTCTTTCTGCCATATATTCCTATTTTAAAAATATTACTTCTACACTTTGCTGTTCTTCTTCAACCTTTTTCTTAGCTACATTGAGTGTTGTCTCTTCTGTAACGTTTGCAAATCCGAAGTGCTTAATAAATTCATCCTTACTCTTCACACCCTCAGATTTTGAACCCTCTTCCCTGTATGCACATGGAAGAATAATTGTTGGATCAATATTTGATATTACCTTCTCTAGTTTTTCAAAATTCATAAAATTCACCCCATCCCCAACAGGAAGGATTAGAACATCCACATCACCCACATCCTTTACACTGTCTGGATTAAAATTGTTATCCGTTCCACCAAGATACAAAACCCTTATGTTTTTTTCATCTATCATGTAGAATTTTTCACCGACACTCCTTCGAATCATTAAACCACCTACCTCATACTCTCCCGGTGTAAATATTTCCATAATGCTTTCTCTTGTGTCTGGAACTACCTTGCTTTCTAACTTCTTCTCTTTAAGTATGCTTTCCTTGGTGTTCTCATCTGTATTTGAAAAAATTGCAATGTCTGCCTTTGTTTTAGGGAATGTTACTCCGGATTGCAAAAGATCCAATGGATCAGTTATGAGAGAAATGTTGGATGAAGAAATTAGGAAACTGTTCCATCCGATTCTTTTAATCTTCATAGTTTACTATGTTTAAAATTAACAAATACTTCATTAGTATAACAGATTTCTTCAGGGGCAGTTTGAAGAAATACCTACTCTGAGAGCCCGAGAGATTTTTTAATATCTCCAACCATAGACTCTTTCATCTGCTGTTTAATTAACTCTGTCTTCAAGCTTTCCAGAGATGAAATAGCTGCTTGGAGCTGAGTCATAACTTTCGTATCACCTTCTTGAGCCATAATCATCTTCTTAACACCTCCGACTTGTCCTTCTACTCTTTTTATCCTGTTTTCAATTCCTCTTGGATACTTCATATGGAAAGTATAGCTAATAGGTGTTACAGAATCAACCACTATTTGCTACGTTTTCTAATTACATAGATAATGGGGATTAAAAAAAGAAACAGAGAATACATCCAAAGGTTTTTCGTGTTTCTTTCTTCCTTCTGGTTATCTGCTGAATTCAACTCTTCATCGTTTACAATATTTCCTTCATTCACAAACGTCTCTTCATAAACAGAAACCTCATCATCTTCTTCAAGTTCATCTTCAACTAAAGCAATATATGTGGACCTTGGTTGATCTTGATCTTCCTCTCCCGAATCATCTGTCACACCAAGAACACTCAGACCACCAGTTCCTGAAAGCCCCTCTACCCTCCAGTAGCTCTGCCCTCCTATTGATACAACAGACGTATCATTATCTGAGACATCTTTTATAATTGCTCCTGTGCAAGATTCATGAACAGTATCTAAATTTGTAGCACTAGGACAAATCACCACGTTTGCATCCATTGTCCCTCTAGGAACATATAAAGAGTGAGAACCAGAAACTCCCTCCGCACTCTCAATGTCTTTAATATACGCTTTCTTCAAACTTAAATCTGAAGCACCAGAAACCGAGCTCCACTCACGATCATTTGTTAAATCAACAACAACATCACTAATAAGCAATCCTGTCCCCGCGTCTTTAATATAAACAGTCTCTGAAGAACTATTTAATCCATTTGTCGAATTCTCCTTAATACTGTTTCCATCAATATCCGATATCTCTAAATTACTCACAACACCCTTTATCTGATTCAGAAACACAAAACTTTTAGCATATACGGGAAAGCTTCCTGCAAAAGGAGATTGAGTCCATGCAACAATAATTCCCGAGGAAAAGTCTCCTAAGAGAAAGATCCACGGGGGTGAACTTATCTCGCTATCAGAGAGCTTTAAACCGTTTTCAGAAAGCAAAGCCTCACCCTCGTTTGTAATATATTGCATATATATTTTCCCCACAGAATATATCTCCGGGTCATCCCGAAAATCCAGCCAGGCGAAAAAAACACCATCGGAATCATCGATGGAAATCGACAGACTACCTTGG
>Ga0209467_1002224_pt1 | contig 14244 bp, 11 predicted proteins | sample Higcelwee11metaG_FD_187175 | JGI IMG/M metagenome (GOLD analysis project Ga0209467, IMG submission 187175) | Freshwater pond sediment microbial communities from the University of Edinburgh, under environmental carbon perturbations - High... | ecosystem: Environmental > Aquatic > Freshwater >...
TTTCCTGTTAATGAGTGCTACACCAATTCCAAGAACTTTAGCTTCTGTGTTATTTAATGATTTAAACATTTCAACAATTTCAACCTATCATAGTAGTAAGAAATCTGTACACACTAAACTGATAGAATCTAATAGTATAAAATCAATCTATCCAGAATTAATTAATCGATTGGATCAGAATGATCAGATTTATTTTGTTTGTCCAAGTATTGAACTAGACGAAGCAAGTAATGTAAAAAGTGTTGAACTTATATATGACGCATTAAAAAAAGGACTACCTAAAAACATTAGAATTGGAATGTTACATGGGAAGTTAAATCAAGATGGTAAAGAAAACGTATTGAAACTATTTCTTAATCATGAAATAGATTGTCTTGTTACTACTACGGTTATTGAAGTCGGTGTAAATGTACAGACAGCTAATACAATGGTTATCTATGATAGTGATCGTTTTGGACTATCACAATTACATCAGTTAAGAGGACGAGTTGGTAGAGGTAGTGTTGAAGGTTTATGCTATTTATTGACAGACTCTAAAGAAGAATTAAGCTTAACTCGTTTAAAAGTTTTAGAAAATAGTCAAGATGGATTTGAAATAGCAAACAAAGATCTAGAGTTAAGAGGACCAGGTGAGATATTTGGATTAAAACAATCCGGAATACCTAGTTTTCTTATTGCGAATATAGTACTTGATCAAGCAATACTTGTTACAGCGCAAAAAGATAGTATAGAAATTATTGAAAATAAAAAGCATTTTACTGAATGGATTGAATATTGTCTTAAAGACCTTGAAAATCAGAGAATGGATTAAGGTATAATATAACTATGAATTTAAATCAATGGTTAAAGTTACGTAATATTAACGTAAAAGATATTCGTTCTATTGAATGTGCATTCGTTCATCGATCTTTTTTACATGAACATCCAAGTTCTTATCCAGAAGACAATCAAAGACTTGAGTTTATGGGTGATGCAGTTTTACAATTATGGACAGCATCCTATTTATTTAATTTAAATCCTAAATTAACTGAAGGTGATATGACTAAACTTCGATCACAAATGGTTTGTGAAAGTTCTTTAGCGAAAATAGCATTTCAATTAGGTTTAAATGAATATTTGAAGTTAGGACACGGTGAAATCCTCGAAAAAGGACAATTACGTGATTCTACTGTTGCTGATATGTTTGAAGCATTTCTTGGTGCACTTTATTTAGATTCTGGTTATGAATCTATTAATCCTTTATTAACTGAAATATTTAAAGATTTAGAAGAATTTAAACAGTTCAATAGTGTAATCGATTTTAAAACAGAGTTACAAGAATATGTTCAAGCTGATAATAGAAGAACGATCAATTACGTTCTAGTAAGTGTTGAAGGTCCATCAAATCAAAGAATATTTGAAACAAGTGTTCAGATAGATGGAATTACTTATGGAAAAGGAAAAGGAAGCTCGAAGAAAAGAGCTGAGCAAGCAGCGGCTAAAGAAGCACTTGCTAAACTAGTTAAGTGAGGAAAATATGAATATAGATCTTTATAGTGAAGCAATTGGTTTGAGTTACGAAGAAGCTATAAAAGAAGCTGAACGTTGTTTAAACTGTCGTCATAAACCTTGTGTTGAGGGTTGTGTAGCGCATATGGAAATACCTTCAATGATAATAGCTTTTCTAGAAGGAAGAGGCGAGGATGCTAAACGAATAGCAGAATCAAAGAATAGTTTTCCAGAAATATGTGGTAGAGTTTGTTATCAAGATATACAATGCGAAGCTAAATGTGTACGCATGAAAATGAATGCACCAGTTAAAATTGGACTTATCGAGCGTTATATTGGTGATCATTATAAAACAGAAATTATCAATCAACCTTCTAACAATAAGAGAATTGCGGTAATAGGAAGTGGTCCATCTGGATTATCTTGTGCTATGACATTAAGAGAAGCTGGATTTGAGGTAACTGTTTTCGAGAAGAAATCTATACTTGGTGGCGTTTTAAAGTTTGGAATTCCTCCATATCGTTTACCTAATAGTGTTGTAGATAATCGAATTGAACAACTTTTAGAAATGGGTGTTCGGTTTAAGATTGAAGAGAATTTTGGAAGAACTCGCGATTATATGTCTCTTCTTAATGAAGGATTTGATGCCATGTATTTAGCAATGGGAGCATCTAAACAGAATTTCTCAAAAATTGAAGGATCAGACCATCCAAAATTAATTGGTTGGAAACAATTTCTAAGTATTTTAAATATAGGAGAAGAATCTTTTCACGAGAATTTTAAACATATTAAACGTTTATGTGTTGTAGGTGGGGGTAATGTCGCGATGGATGTTGTTATTAGTGCCGCAAAGTTTGGCATTGAAACACATCTTATTTATCGTAGAACAATTGATTTAATGCCTGCACGTAAAGCTGAAGTGGATGAGTGTATTCACTTGGGAGTTATTATTCATGAACTTTCAGATCCAATTGCAGTTTTTGATCATGACAATAATCTAAGAGTTAAATGTAAAAATACTAAATTAGTTAAAGTTGATGAAAATGATAGAGGTACGATCGTTGATGATGAAGGATTTTTTGAACTGGATTGTGACTTAATGGTAATGGCTATAGGTTCGAGTATCAAAAAACTGAATTTTGATGGATTAGACTTGGATTCTCAAGGAAGAATTATTGTGGACGAATATTTTCAAACTAATATTGATAGAGTATATGCAGCAGGTGATATCGTAAGTGGTACTAAAACTGTGATACATGCTTTATCTGCAGGGAAACAAGCTGCTGAAAATATAATAGAGAGATTTAGGGAAGCTAAATGAATTTAAATGATATTTTACAAAAATTAGATATTAATACACTCGATCGAGTCTATTTTAATAATGCACAACTTTTAAATGTAAAAATGTTTAGAGAAAGCAAAAAAGTAGTAATCGAGATTAGTGTTAAACAAGTATTACCTTATGCATTGTTTGATAATTTAGTAAAATCTATTGAAGTATTTACTGGTTTGAGCTGTGAACTTATTATTAGTGCGCAAGAGTGTGATTTGATTCATAAGGAACTACAACTTTATGTTAATCATTGTATTCAAAATGACCATTTAAATGATTTAAATCATAATAGACTTAGTTTACTTGAAGATAATATTTTATATTTTATTGTTGAACCAAATGATATGAATGATAAAATAACTCTTCAAGTAAATCAACTTCAAAGTGCATTACTAAAGTTTGGTATTACATATCCATGTAAAACTCGAATTAAAAAAGATGAACCAATTGAAATTGAATCAATTCCTCAGATGGCTTCAATAGAACCTGAATTCAATAAAACTCAGATTAAGAATAAACGCACTAAAAAAGAAGATAGTTTACTTATCTCACTTAAAGATTGTGTTTTAGGACAGCGTGGAATAAAAGTTAGAGGAAAGATTTTTCAAATTGATAGTCAATGGATTAAGAATAATACTACTTTAAGACAAACTGTCTATTTTTATGATGAAACAGATGCTTTATCTTTTAGTCAATTTCTTGAAGAAAAAAGTCAAATTGAAAAATTTGGTCTACTCAATAATGGTGATTGTATCGAAATTTATGGAGATATTATCTATGATAACTTCTCAAAAGACATACAAATTCAAGTGAAGGATGTTCGATTGATTTCTGATTGGATGCTACGAAAAGATGAGGCAAGTGATAAACGAACTGAGTTACATCTACATACCAATATGTCTGAAATGGATGGAGTAAGTACGATTGAAGCGTATATTAATTTAGCCTATCAATGGGGTCATAACGCTATAGCAATTACTGATCATAACTCTGTACAAGCTTATCCAAAAGCTCAAAAAGCGGTTGAGGGCTTGTTGAAGAAAAATCCATCAAGAGTATTTAAGATGATATATGGTGTAGAATTCAATATGGTTGAATCTAAATATAATATTGTTTCGAATCCTAACAATCAAAGTTTACATGATTCAACATATGTAGTACTCGATTTAGAAACTACTGGATTGTCTTCAGAATTTGATAGAATTATTGAGTTTGCGGCGATTCGTGTTCAATCAGGTATGATTATTGATCGTATGCAAATGTTTGTTAATCCTCATCAATCTCTAAGTGCTTTTATCACAGAAAAAACAAATATAAAACAGTCAGATGTTGATAGTGCTGAATCGATCGAAAATGTAATCGATCTTTGGTTAAATTTTATAAAAGATGATATTATTCTTGCGCATAATGCAAACTTTGATGTTGGATTTATCAATGCTAATCTTAAACGTCTAAATCGACCAATTCTAACAAATACTGTAGTCGATACACTTGATTTATCTAAAGCTTTGCTTAAAGATAAAAAATACTATCGTTTAGGTGCTATAGCTAAAAATTATAAGATTCCTTATGATGAATCTGGTGCACATCGAGCAGATTATGATACTGAAGTATTGCATCAAGTTTTTGGAAAAATGCTTATGTCTGATGAATTAGGTAAATTGAAAACAGTTAATGAATTAAATGATCTAGATCAATCTTTAGCATTTCAAAAGAACATGAAGAAGCATATTAATGTTTTAGTTAAAAATCAGGCAGGACTTAAATCTTTATTTAAACTTGTTACAATGGCACATACTGATCGCTTAACCAATGGCTCAACAACAAAAAGTGAAAATGATGGAAGTATAAGTGAACCTAGAATATGTCGAGAAGATATCATTAATCATCGCAATGACTTACTCATAGGAAGTTCATGTTTTAATGGTGAAATTTTTGAAATATCGGCTAATCGATCTAAAAATGAATTAGTCGACGCAATGAAATTTTATGATTACATTGAAATACAACCTTTGGAAAACTATCGACCGCTTGTTGAAAACAATTCGATTGTAAATGAAACAAGATTAAAACAGATTATTCAAAAAATTATTACTACTGCAATAGAAACAAATACACTATTAGTCGCTACAGGGGATGCACATTATTTAAATCCGATTGATAAGCAGTTTAGAGATGTTTATATTCAAGCTAAAGGAGTTGGGGCTGGTAGACATCCATTGTATATTTACAATGAACAAAGAAGACAAATGTCTGTATCACCAGATCAACATTTAAGATCAACTCAAGAAATGCTTGATGCATTTAGTTTTCTTGACAAAGAGTTAGCTTATAGAATTGTTGTTACTAATCCTAAACTTGTTGTTAATCAAATTGATGTAGTAAAAGCGATAAAAAGTGAATTATATACACCAAGCATTGAAGGTGCTGATGATAATCTAAGAAAGATTGTATATGATAATGCTCATGCAAAATATGGTAATCCATTACCGGAGTTGATTCATAATAGAATTGAAAAAGAATTAAATTCAATTATTACGCATGGATTTGGTGTTATCTATTACATCGCACATTTATTAGTAAAAAAATCAATAGATGATGGTTATATGGTTGGTTCACGAGGTTCAGTTGGTTCTTCTTTAGTAGCGACACTTGCTAACATAACAGAAGTTAATCCGCTTGCTCCACACTATGTTTGTCCAAAATGTCATCATTCAGAATTTATAAATGATGGTTCAAGTGATAGTGGCTATGACTTACCGAATAAACTTTGTCCGACATGTGATATTTACATGGATATGGACGGACATGATATACCGTTTGAAACTTTCTTAGGATTTGAAGGGGATAAAGTACCTGATATTGATTTAAACTTTTCTGGCGATTATCAAGATAAAGCACATGCTTATACTAAAGTTCTATTTGGTGAAGATCATGTATTTAGAGCTGGTACAATATCTACTGTAGCTCAAAGAACAGCTTATGGTTATATTAAGGGTTATCTAGAAGAAATGGGCTTACAAAACTCTTATCGTCAAGCCATGATGTTATATCTTGCGAATGGTTGTGAAGGAGTTAAGAAGACATCAGGTCAACATCCTGGTGGTATTATTGTTATCCCACAAGATAATGATGTATATGATTTTACACCTGTTCAATATCCAGCAAATAAAAGTCAATCAGAATGGTTAACAACACATTTCGAATTTGCGGATATTCATGATAATGTTTTAAAATTAGACATTCTAGGACATGTAGATCCAACCGCAATGAAATTTTTAGAAAAATATTCAGATGTTGATGTTCGCCAAATAAAAATGAATGATGAGGAAGCTATCTCTGTTTTCTCATCTACAAAAGCTCTAAAAATAAAAAATCCCAATTATACAGAGAAAACTGGAGCTGTAGGATTACCTGAGTTTGGGACAAACTTTGTTCGCCAAATTCTAGAATTAACAAAACCTGAGAAATTTTCTGATTTAGTTCGAATTTCTGGTTTATCCCATGGAACAGATGTATGGCTTAATAATGCAAAAAGTCTTATTGAGACGGGTTATACTTTGAACGATGTCATTGGATGTCGTGATGATATTATGGTCTATTTGATTCATAAAGGATTACCAGCCAAGGCTGCATTTGATATTATGGAATCTGTACGTAAGGGTAAAGGCTTAAAAGATGAGTGGAAATCACTTATGGCTTCTTATAATGTACCAGAATGGTATATTCAATCTTGTTTAAAAATTAAATATATGTTCCCTAAAGCACATGCAATCGCATATGTCTTAATGGCAGTTAGAGTTGCTTGGTTTAAGGTTAATAAACCATTAGCTTATTATGCGAGTTATTTTAGTTTACGAGCTACATCACATGAATATGAAACATATATACTTGGAGAAGCTAAAGTTCTAGAAAGACTAAAAGATATTCAAAGAAGATTAAATGACAATCGTTTAAAATCGAGTGTTACACATAAAGAGGAAGAACTCGTTTCTAGCTTAGAAGTTGTGTATGAAATGATGAGTCGAGGGTATTATTTTAGTCCTCTACAATTAAATGTTTCACATGCGACTGAGTTTATTTTTGATTCCAAGAATCCAAGAAATCTTATTCCACCTTTTACAATTGTGGATGGATTGGGAGAAAACGTTGCGAAATCAATTGTTTTAGCTAGGGAAAAGAAAGCTTTTATTTCAAAAGAAGATTTAGTGACTAGAACACAAGTAAACACATCTGTTATTAAGAAATTTGATACATATGGACTATTAAATCATTTGGATGATGAAAACCAAATGAGCTTGTTTTAGACTTGTATTTTAAAGTAAAAGAGAGTATTATATTACACGTAGATAGAAAACAAGGAGTGGCTAGCCACTCCTTAATTATTGTTTAAGGAGAATATGGAACTAAAAGCAATCGCAACACTCATTTTACCTGTATTAGAAAAACATAAGTGTGAACTTGTGGAATTGAAATGGATACAAGAATCCTCTATGAAAATTCTACAATGTGCAATTATGTTAGAAGATGGATCGATGGATTTGGAAACTTGTTCATTAGTGTCTTCTGAAATTTCACCTATATTAGATGATAGTTCTTTAAAAGATGTGACGTATTATTTAGAAGTTTGTTCACCAGGTGCTGAACGAGAATTAAATAATGATCATGATATAACAAGATCTATATTGAAGGAAGTAAAAATACTCTTTCATCATCCAATAGAAAAATCATTAGAATGGACAGGAACACTTTTAAATTATCAAGATGGACAAGGTTCTATACAAGTACAGATAAAGTCTCGTATAAAAGTATTGAAGTTTATGAAAGAAAATATCGCTAAAATACGTTTAGCGGTCAAAATTTAAGGAGAAGAAGAATGAATTTTAAAGATTTCTTGGCTGCAATGCAGGCTCTAGAAGGCAATCGCAATATTACTAAAGAAATTGTATTAGATGCTTTAAATGAAGCGTTAGTTAAGGCGTATCGTAAGCATATTGAAATTCCAGATGCATTAGTCAAAGTAGATATTGACCAAACCAGTGGAGAAGTTGGTTTATTTCAACAATACACGGTTGTGGAAGAAGTTGAAGACGATGAACTAGAAATTTCATTAAAAGATGCACAAGTAATTAATCCTGAATTTAAAGTAGGTGAATTGCATAGTGTAAAAGTAAATATTGATGATTTAGGTAGAGCTGCTGCTTTATTAGCTAAAAACGTAATGAAACAAAAGATCCGTGAAGCTGAAAAGAAAGCTGTTTACGATGAATATATTGATAAGCTCGATGAGATGGTTATCGGTATGGTTGAATCCGTAGAAGAAAAATTTGTTGTTGTTAATTTAGGCAAAACACTTGCGATGATGCCTAAAGCTGCACAGATTCCTAACGAAATTTATAAAGAAGGTCAAAAAATTCGCCTTGTTATCACTGAAGTAACTAAAGACACAAAAGGTGCTCAAGTCCTAGTTTCACGTGCTGATACTAAACTTGTAAAACGATTATTTGAAAAAGAAGTCCCAGAAATATTCCAAGGAATAGTTGAAATTAAAGCGATTGCTCGTGAAGCGGGTGAACGTACTAAAATGGCTGTATTTTCAAAGCGAGATGATGTTGATCCTATAGGCGCATGTATTGGGCCTCGTGGTTCACGTGTTCAAGTTGTTATTGAAGAGCTTAAAGGCGAAAAAATTGATATCTTTGAATGGCGTGAAAATATTATTGAATTAATTAAAAACGCACTAAGTCCTGCACAAATATTAGCTGTACTTCAAAGTGAAGAAAAACGCGGTATTATTGTTGTTGTTGAAGATGATCAATTATCTTTAGCAATTGGTAAAAAAGGGAAGAATGCACGTTTAGCAGTTCGTTTAACTGGAATGAAGATTGATATTAAGTCACGTACTGATATAGAAGCAGAAGGCCGTAATTGGCAAAAAGACGCTTCTGAATTCTCACTTGAACAAGAAGCTAAGATTGTTGAACGTAAAGCACGTAAACTACAAGAAGAACGTTTAAAACAAGCTGAAGTTGAAGCGATTAAACAAAAAGAATATGAAAACTTAAATGAAGATTTAACTTTAAAAGATGATGAAGATTTAACAGATACATATGAAGAAAAAGAATTTATAGCTACTGTACCAACACAAGTAGAAGTTAAAGATGTTGTACAAAACGATAAATCTATTGATGAAAAGCCATCTGTAGAACCAGAAACAAAAGTTGTTGAAAAAGTTGAAAAACCTAAGAAGGAACGTAAACCTTTAGAAGTTAGACATGATTATGTTTCTAAGTTTGAAGCAATTGCGGATAACAAACCAATTCCTGAAAAGAAAGAAGTTTTAAAACGTAAGACTAAGAAACAGGAAGAAGAAGAAAGAAGATTAAGACCTTCAGAGCTTAAAAAAGATAAAGATTATGATATCAAGATTGAGTACACTGAAGAAGAATTAGCTGAAATCGCATTGAAAGATGCCGTTGAAAATAAACAATGGGAAGATGAAATCGATTTTGATGAGTTCGAAGATTATTACGAGGATGAAGAATAAAGATAAGGGAGGGTGTTTATGAAGAAAATACCATTAAGACGATGTGTCGCAACAATGACGCAAGTTCCCAAGAAAGAATTATTACGTATAGTTCGTACACCAGAAGGCGAAGTAAAAATAGATATAACTGGTAAAGCAAATGGACGTGGTGCTTATTTATTAAGAACTTTAGAAGCTGTTGATTTGGCACAAAAAAAAGGTGCATTAAATCGAGCATTGGAATGTCAAATTCCAAGTGAGGTTTACGATGATATTCGTAAACTAATTCAAGATGCAAAGTAATCTCGCTTTCTTAGGGTTAATTAAACGTGCTAATGCAATTGTAAGTGGTGATCGCATGATTGAAGGAATACGTAAGAAGAATGTTTATTGTGTTATATTAACCAATAAGGCTTCAAAACGTACTCAGAAAGTCATTCGAAATAAATGTGCATTTTATAATATTCCGATTATTGATTCTGTTGATACTGATGACCTTCAGTCTGTTATTGGTGAAAATGTAGTCGCAATTGGGATAAGTAATTATGATATGGCACAAAAAGTATTAAAAGAAATGAGGTTATTTTATGGCGAAACCGATCAGAAGAGGAAACAAGAAGACAACTAAAGGTCCAAACACATTCCGTGAGTTTAAACCTAGAGCTGAGCTTGTAACACAAATTAGTTATGAAGATGGCATAACAGTTTCTGCTTTAGCAGAAAAACTAAATAAGAATTCAAGTGATTTAATTAAATTATTATTTATGTTAGGTAAAATGGTAACCATTAACTCTAATTTAGATGATGAAACAATTCAATTAATTTGTATGGAATATAATGTAGAAGTTACTAAAGCTGAACCAGTTGATGAGAATAGTTTAGAAGATACCGAAACAGATGATCCTAAAGATATGATGGATCGTTCACCGATTATTACAATTATGGGACATGTTGACCATGGTAAAACTAGTTTATTAGATGCTATTCGTAAGACTAAAGTAGCAGAAGGTGAACATGGTGGAATTACACAACATATTGGTGCTTATCAAGTTACTGTAAATAATAAAAAATTAACATTCCTAGATACTCCAGGTCATGAAGCATTTACTTCTATGCGTGCTCGTGGTGCTAAAGTTACGGATATTGTAATCATTGTCGTTGCGGCTGATGACGGTGTAATGCCTCAAACTCGTGAAGCGATTGATCATGCAAAAGCAGCTGGCGTGCCAATTATTGTCGCAATAAACAAAATTGATAAACCTGGTGCTAACTTTGAAAAGTTATACAATTCTTTGGCTGATGTTGATCTTACACCTGAAGAATGGGGTGGAGATGTTATGTTCTGTAAATTATCGGCTAAAACTGGTGAAGGATTACAGAATTTACTTGAATCTATCTTAGTTGTTGCTGAAGTACAAGGGCTTAAAGCAAATCCTAAACGATTAGCTTCAGGTTCAGTAATTGAAGCACGTTTAGATAAAGGTAGAGGACCAGTTTCAACACTTCTTGTTCAAAATGGAACACTAAAAGCAGGGGATGTTATTGTAGTTGGTGCATGTTTTGGTAAAGTTCGTAAAATGACGGATGATAGAGGCCGTGAAATTAAAGAAGCTAAACCTTCAACACCAGTAGAAATTATTGGTTTAAATGATGTTCCTGTTGCAGGTGATAACTTCAAAGTATTTGATAATGAAAAACAAGCTCGTGCACTCGCTGAACGTCGTTCACAAGTCAAGATAGATGCTGAACGTAAGGGTAGTAGTTCTGTAAGTTTAGAAGAACTATCTAAAGCGATTGAAGACGGTATGTTACAAGAAATTAATCTAGTTGTTAAAGCTGATGTTCAAGGTTCTGCAGAAGCAATTAAACAAGCCCTAGAGCGTATCCAAGTTGATACAGTTCGTATTAATGTAATACGTTCGACTGTAGGGGCAATTAGTGAATCAGACATTATGTTAGCCTCTGCTAGTAAAGCGATTGTAATCGGTTTTAATGTTCGTCCTGATGCGGTTGTTCGTAAGAAAGCTGAAGAAGAAGGCATTGATATTCGTTTATATAATGTAATTTACGATGCTGTTAACGAAATGGAAAGTGCTATGAAGGGTATGTTAGCACCTGTATATAAAGAAGTTGTATTAGGCCAAGCATCTGTACGTCAATTATTCAAAGTTTCAAGAGTTGGAACGATTGCAGGTTGTATGGTTACAGATGGTAAACTTGTACGTGATGCGAAAGTACGTATCATACGTGATGGTACTGTAGTTTATACAAGTAAGCTTGGAACACTAAAACGTTTCCAAAATGATGTTAAGGATGTTGCGGCAGGTTATGATTGTGGTTTAACCATTGACGGATTTAACGATATCAAGGAAAATGATGTTATAGAAGCATATGAGGATCAAGAAGTTCCTCAAGTATAGGAGGATATATGGCGATTAGACAACAAAGAATTGCTCAAATAATTCTTAAAGAAGTATCAGAGATGTTACAGTTTGAAATTAAAGATTCTGAAATTGGATTTGTAACAGTTGCTGATGTTGATTTAAGTAATGATTATTCTTATGCAAAGGTATTCGTAACTTTTCTCGATAAAGAGAAGGGTGAAGAAAGTCAATTAAAGGCACTTAATAAATATGCTAGATCCATTCGAGGTGCACTAGGAAAGAAACTCATGATTCGTAAGATTCCTGAGATTAGCTTCCATATTGATGCTTCATTTGAACAAGGCAAACGTATTGATGACATTATTGATTTACTAAATAAGAAGAAAATAAATTAAAGGCTGAATTTCAGCCTTTTTTATTAAATCGTAGACGATATGTACAATTCTGACAAAGTGTTTCAACACATTGTCTTTTTTTAAATCCTTCTACAATATCGATATATCTTTTATTATTTAATACATTAGCGAATGAGTCAGTAAATATATTACCTACTTTTAATATTCCATCAGCATCTAAACAACACGGACTAATATCACCATTAGAAAGGATAGCCATCATTTTAGTACCAGCATGACAAGATCCATTTTTTGATTGAAAAGGTAAACTAAGGCTAGGCCATTCAAACTCTTCATCCAGATCAATAAATAGATTCTTCTTTACTCGAATTCTTTTACCACTATATTCAACTTGATTAGGATATATTAATGAATTTACAAGCTTTGTATCTTTAAATGTCCATAATCGTAAGAATAGAGATACATTTAAACTATCTATTGTTTGAATTAATTGATGTAGTACTAAATAATTATCATCATCTAAATTCATTTGTGCAGAATGTAATGAAACACTGAGTTGTGCTAATGCTGGATGATTAAAGAAATCTTTATCAACTTTATATAGAAGCGTTCCATTAGTAACTAAATGAACTTTAAATCCTTTACTATAACAATCATCTAGAAATAATCTTAAGTCAGGATGTAAAAAAGGTTCCCCTTGAACATGTAAATAGACATGATTCGTGTAACCCTTAATTTCATCTAGAACATGATTGAATTCATCGTGACTCATTACTTTTGGTGTGCGATTATTTTTAATACAAAAAGAACAATTTAAATTACATGTATTGGTTATTTCGATATATATTCTTTGAAACATACTACTATTTTAACATTGAAATAAAAAAGTAGGAGATAGATTTCTCCTACTTATTGAGTTCTGAAACGAGATAAGAATTCTTTTGTACGTTCTTCTTTAGGTTGATTGAATAATTGATCAGGTGTTCCTTCTTCAAGGATAATCCCTTTATCCATAAACAAGACACGATCTGAAACTTCTTTCGCGAATGACATTTCATGTGTCACGATAATCATTGTACGATGTTCAAGTGCTAATGATTTTATTACTTGAAGAACTTCTCCTACCATTTCAGGATCTAGAGCAGATGTAGGCTCATCAAAGAGTAATACCTTGGGTTCCATACATAATGTTCTAGCAATCGCTACACGTTGTTTCTGACCGCCTGAAAGTGTCATTACAGATGTTTTCGCAAATTGTGAAAGTCCAACCTTATCTAATACTTCATACGCTAATTTCTCAGAGTCCGTTCGAGATTTCTTGAGTACTTTCATTTGTCCGATTACACAATTTTCTAGAACTGATAAATGTGAGAAGAGATTGAATGATTGAAATATCATACCTACTTGAGCTCTGTAGCTATTAATACCTTTTATACTCGATAGAATATTTTTATCTTCAAAAAGAATGGTTCCACTTTGATAGGACTCTAATAGATTTATACATCTTAAAAGGGTACTTTTACCGCTACCACTTGATCCAATAATACTTATAACTTCACCTTTATTAACACTTAAACTAACATCCTTAAGAACTTCATTCTGTCCAAAACGTTTAACAAGATGATCTATCTTAATAATCATAGTGTTTTCTCCCTTGGTACATAGTGTCCTTTGATGAGTGGAGTAGTTTGGCTATGAGGACCATCATAACCACCTAAATTCATTTTATGTTCAATAAATTTTAATACTAGTGTAGTGGAATAGGTTAAAAATAAATAAATTAGAGCAGTAACAAAGAAAGTATCACTAAAACGATAGATAATACCTGCGACTGTCGTAGATTGAAAGAATAGTTCTGTTACGCCAATAACATTCAATACTGAAGTATCTTTGATATTAACAACAAATTCATTGCCAATCGCTGGAAATGCATTCTTAATAGCTTGTGGAAGAATGATAAATAACATCGTTTGGAAGTTATTCATACCAATTGAACGAGCAGCTTCATTTTGACCTTTATCTAGAGATTGTATACCAGCACGAATAATCTCTGCCATATAAGCACCTGTGTTAATTGATACAATAACTACCCCTGCAAATAACTTTGCGTTTTTAAAAATAGGTAGAAATACATTATAAATAAATACAGCTTGTACC
>Ga0209467_1002227_pt1 | contig 14230 bp, 14 predicted proteins | sample Higcelwee11metaG_FD_187175 | JGI IMG/M metagenome (GOLD analysis project Ga0209467, IMG submission 187175) | Freshwater pond sediment microbial communities from the University of Edinburgh, under environmental carbon perturbations - High... | ecosystem: Environmental > Aquatic > Freshwater >...
ATGCCTGAACAGCAGCTTGAATCCCCTGTTGAGGCAGCAGAAGAGGATCCGCTGATCACACCGACCATGGCAGAGTTATACGTTTCTCAAGGTTTTCCTGATAAAGCGATTGCTATCTACCGTAAGATTGTTGACGCCGATGCATTGAATCAGGATGCTGTTGCCCGCCTTGCTGAACTTGAGCATTCTGCGGATGTTGCTGATGCTGCCCAGTCTGCTGTTGCAGCGGCAGAACAGGCTCCGACACAGATCAGCCTTCCTGTTGAAGGGGCAGCAGACCAGCAGGCCAAGATTTCTGTTCTTGAAGGGTGGCTTGAGAATATCCGGAGGTTACGCGTATGTCGTTAAGAGAAACATTGACCCAAATGCTGGAGCAGCTGGAGGGGGCATACGCCGTTATGCTGATGGGGTATGACTGTATTGCCATTGATGAGATTCATCAGGGCGTTGCTGACTTTGATGTGCAAACCATGGCGGTTGAATATGGAACGGTAATAAAGGAGATCCGACGGACGATTGAGGTGGTAGGTGCTGGTGCTATGGAAGAGATTACCATTACCACCGCCAATTCCCGCATGATCATCCGGGTTTTAAGTGATGAATTTTTTGCTGCTTTTGTATTGCCCAAAAATGCCAACCTTGGCAAGGCTCGCTATCTGTTGAGAGCCAAGGCGTTTGAGTTGGTTGAGGCAGTGGGGTAACCATGCGTATTCTTGTGCTGCATGGCCCAAATCTGAACATGCTTGGCAAGCGGGAGCCTGAAATCTACGGCACGCTTGGCCTGGATGATATCAATGGAGCGTTGCAAGCTCTGGGGGCAGAGTTTGAGTGTGCTCTCGCCTTTTTTCAATCAAACAGCGAAGGGGCATTGGTGGATCTGATTCAACAGGCGCCTGCCAGCTATGATGGTATTCTGATTAATCCTGCGGCGTATACCCATACCAGCGTTGCCCTGCGTGATGCACTGGCAGCAATCGGACTCCCCTTTGTGGAGGTTCACCTTTCCAATATCTATCGTCGGGAGGAGTTTCGTCACCATAGCTTCCTGGCTCCCCTTGCACTTGGCCAGATTGCCGGTTTCGGTCTTGATAGTTACCTGCTTGGTTTGCGTGCGCTTTTTAATCATATTAAAAATTAATCTGTCCGTGTTCCACAAAAATATACATTTAGAGAGAATTCGGTTGAGGGCTTACTTTCAGTTATGCTAAAAAGCAGACGCCTTCGTCTCATGCCGTTCTTTGAAAAACATGACCTTGATCTACTGTTGATCGAGCACCCGGTTAACCTGCGCTATCTGTCCGGTTTCAGTGGTTCTGAAGGGGCATTGTTACTCACACCGGAGGGAGGCTGGTTTCTGTGTGACTCCCGCTACACGGTGCAAGCCACCAAGGAGGTTATTGGCCTTACAGTGGTTGAACAGGCACAGCGTCAGGAAGGGGTAGCTGACCTGATCCGTCAGTCTGGCGGGGGCCGAATTGGCTTTGAGGCAGTCCATACTACGGTTAGCAATCATCAGGGACTTGCAACAAAATTACCGGGAGTAACGTTGATTGCGCTTGGAGCTGAACTGGATGCCATCAGGAGCTGCAAGGATGCAGGTGAGTTGAAACAGCTGGCCAAGGTTGCCGGGTTGGCCTCAACTGCCTTGAAAACGTTACTGCCACTGATCAAGCCCGGCATGACTGAGGCTGAGCTGGCCTTGCAACTTGAGTTTGAGATCCGCCGTAGTGGTGCTGATGGGCGTGGGTTTGATTTTATCGTAGCGTCGGGAGTACGGGGGGCGATGCCACATGGTCGGGCCTCGGACAAGGTTATTCTGGCAGGCGAGATGGTAACTATCGATTTTGGAGCTGTACTGGATGGTTACTATTCCGATGAAACCGTTACCGTAGCTGTCGGTTCAATCAATGATCGGCAGCAGCAGCTCTATGAGACGGTGCGTGAGGCCCATGGTCGTGCAATTCAAGCGGTGAGGCCGGGAATCTCCTGCAGGGACCTTGATGCGGTAGCGCGTAATTACATCAAGGAACAGGGTTTTGGCGAGTTCTTTGGCCATGGTTTAGGGCACGGAATCGGTCTTGATGTGCATGAAAAGCCGGTTATTTCTCCCCGTAGCGAGGCGATAGTTGAAGAAGGAATGGTTTTTACCATTGAACCGGGTATTTATGTTCCCGGATTTGGCGGGGTGCGAATTGAGGATACCGTGGTGGTTACGGCTGACGGTTGCCAATTGCTGACCAAGGTTTCTAAACAGTTGACAGTTATTTAAATGTCTGTTCTTACATTTGAGCCGTGCAGATAATGCGATAAGGAGAATACTAGTGATGGAAGTAAAAGACCTGAAGCAGTTAATCAAGATGATTACTGAAACTGACATTACCGAATTTGAAATGGACAACGCTGAAGAAAAGATCGTTATCAAGCGCGGTCAGCGGACTGAGATTGTTCAGATGGCGGCAACACCTGCCTACATGCAGGCGCCTGCCCAGATGATGGCACCCCCCGCATCATCTCCCGTAGCAGTTGCTGCATCACCCGTTGCTGCTGCGGTGGAAACCGGCGAAACCATTAACTCGCCGATTGTGGGCACCTTTTACCGTGCAGCCTCTCCTGAATCTGCCTCCTTTGTTGAGGTTGGACAGGTAGTTGAAAAGGGGCAGGTACTTTGTCTGGTGGAAGCGATGAAGCTGTTTAATGAGATCGAGGCAGAGTTTAAGTGCAAGATTATCAAGGTCTGCGTTGAGAATGCTCAGCCGGTTGAGTTTGGTCAACCCCTCTTTGTCATCGAAAAGCTCTAGGAGAAGGTCAATGTTCCATAAAATCCTTATCGCCAACCGGGGTGAGATCGCCATACGGGTTATCAGGGCCTGTAAAGAGCTGGGTATCAAGACGGTGGCGGTTTATTCCACAGCTGACGCCGAGTCGCTGCATGTCAAGCTGGCTGATGAGTCGGTTTGTATTGGTCCTCCCCCAAGCAGTCAGAGCTACCTTAACATTAATGCCATTATCAGTGCTGCTGAACTGACCGACGCTGAGGCGATTCATCCTGGTTACGGTTTTTTGTCTGAAAATGCAAAATTTGCCGAGATTTGTGAACAGTGCGGTATCACCTTTATCGGTCCTTCTGCTGAAAGCATGCGGGTGATGGGGGATAAGATCTCGGCTCGTCAAGCGGTGATTGAACATGGGGTGCCGATCCTGCCCGGCACCAAAGAAAGCGTCAAGAGTGTGGATGAAGCGGTAAAGATTGCCAAAAAGATCGGTTTTCCGGTGATTATCAAGGCAACGGCCGGAGGCGGTGGTCGTGGCATGAAGATTGTCCACTCTCAGGCAACCCTTTCCAATGCCTATGCTACGGCACGGGCAGAGGCGCAGGCCGGGTTTGGCAATCCTGATGTTTATATCGAAAAGTATTGTGTTGAGCCGCGTCACGTAGAAATCCAGGTGCTGGCAGACAAGCATGGCAATTGCATCCATCTTGGAGAACGTGATTGTTCCATTCAGCGTCGCCATCAAAAAATGCTTGAAGAGGCGCCATGTTCAGTGCTGAAACCTGAAACCCGTGCTGCCATGGGGGCCGCCGCAGTCAAAGCGGCAAAGGCGGTCAACTATTCCAGTGTTGGTACCGTGGAGTTCCTGTTGGATAAGAGCGGCGAATTTTACTTTATGGAGATGAATACACGGATTCAGGTTGAACATCCGGTCACTGAAATGATCACCGGAGTTGACCTGATTCGTGAACAGATCCGTTCCGCTGCCGGTCTTCCGCTACGTTACAAACAGGAAGATATCAAGATCAATGGCCATGCCATTGAGTGTCGGATCAACGCTGAAGATCCGTTCAAGTTTACCCCTTGTCCCGGCAAGATTACTGCCTATCATCAGCCAGGTGGATTGGGGGTTCGGGTCGATTCATTTGTGTATGACCAGTATACCGTGGTGCCCCACTATGATTCCATGATTGGAAAACTGATTGTGCATGCTGAAACCCGTGAAGATGCTATCAGCCGTATGGCCCGTGCATTGGATGAGTACATTATCGAAGGAATCAAAACCACCATCTTCTTCCACAAGAGGATTATGACGAATAAGGATTTTATAGAAGGGAATGTGGATACTTCATTCCTTGAAAAAATTGTGCTGGAGTAGGGTATGGAATTTCCTGAAGAGCTGAAATATTCAAAAGAGCATATCTGGCTGAGGATTGAGGGCAATCGTGCTGTGGTGGGGATAACCGATTACGCTCAGGAAGAGTTGGGAACTATTGCCGCTGTAGAGTTACCCGATGAAGGGGATCAGGTTGAACAGGAAGATTCCATGGGTTCTGTCGAAGCCCGAAAGACCGTAGCTGAGCTGTATGCGCCGATAACCGGTCTGGTGCTGTCGGTGAACGACGAGGTTGTCGATACCCCTTCTCTGGTGAATGATGATCCCTATGATGGCGGTTGGCTTCTGGAGCTGGAACTGGAAGACAGGGATGAGTTGAAAGGGTTGATGTCTGCTGATGATTATGCAGATTACGTTGAAGACAAGGATGTATGAATCAGGCCTGGATTGTGCTATAAGGGCGGGATGGAAATCCTGCCCTTTTGTATATCATGAGTAACCGTTTTGGCCGGTAATCAGGTGGTGTTGTGAAGAAAACTTTTGCGTTAACACTCTTGTTGTTTTTAGGAAATGCCGGTGCCCTTCAGGCTGAAACGGTCCGTCTGACCAAGGCTGAAGCGGTTAAGATGGCTGTAGAAAAGAATCTTGATCTGAGGGTCGAACAGTACAACCCGGCCCAGCAGGAGGCAGAGTTCCAAAAGAGTCTCGGGATCTATAACCCCGTCCTGACCCTGCAGGCTGCCTATAATGATACCACCTCCTATTCTGCAACTACTTCTTCAAACCGATTCTGGAGTCAATCAACACAGCTGAATGCCGGTATCAGCCAACTACTGCCAACCGGCGCCACGGCTGCCCTGGGACTTAACAACAGCTACCTTTCGGCAGATCAGGTCAGTACTTCAAACGGGTTGTCTTCATACTGGCAGTCTAACCTGGGGCTGACGTTTAGCCAGCCCCTACTGAAAAACTTTGGTCGTGAGACAACTGAGCTGACTATTGTTTCGGCCCGATTATCCAAAGAGGCCTCTCTTGAAAAGCTTGGTACAAAGCTGGTTGGGGTGGTTGCTCAGGTACGTACAGAGTACTACAAGCTCTACAGCTTGAAAGAGGAACTGGTGGTTCGCAAGGTGTCTCTTGAGCTGGCTAACAGGGTTTTACATGAGACCAAGGCCAGGGTAAAGGCCGGGGTGCTGCCAACCATGGAGATCCTGAACGCAGAATTTGGCGTTGCCAGTCGAGAGAAAGAGTTGATTGACGCTGAACGGGCGGTGAAGGATCAGATTGATGTGCTTGCCCAATTTTTGCAGCTTTCACCAGGGGTTGAGATTGAAACAACGGAGGTGCCTGCAAAAACCCGCTATGAGGTCTCAGAGCAGGTTGAGATCAAGCGGGCATTGGAAAATCGTCCGGAACTGAAGGAGTTGAAGCGTAATCTTGAACTGCTTGAGTTGCAGGTCAGAGTGTCGGACAACAAAACCCGTCCGGATCTCCTCCTCTCGGCATCTGCTGCTACATCCGGTTTGGGTGATACCTATCCACGGGATATGGATCGACTCTCTTCTGGAACCTATCCTGTCTGGGGGGTGGGGTTAACCTTTACCTATCCTTTGGGGAACAAGGCCGCTGAAAATGATTACCGTAAAAACAGGCTCAAGCTGGATCAAGCGATCCTGCAGATGCGTAATCAGGAAGAGCTGGTTGTGAATGATGTGCGTTCAGCGGTGCGAGCAATTGATGCCAATTACAAGCAGCTTGATGTTGCTGACCGGGGCAGGGCTTTTGCTGAAGAACGTCTAAAGGCATGGGTTCGTAAGGCGGAGGTGGGGCTTGCCACCACCAAGGATGTACTTGACGTTGAGAATGATCTGTCAACGGCTAAAAATAACCAGATCAAGTCATTGGTTGCGTATGCCAATGCAATAACCCAGCTTTGGAAATCAACCGCACAGATTCTGGAAAAAGAACAGGTCCGTTTGATTAATGCAGAGCCGGATGGTCTTTATAAAGGGATCAGGTGATGCTGAAGATCGGTAGAATAGATTACGCTAACTGTACACCATTGTTTTTACAGCTTGAAGCACAGCTGCCGCCAGCTTCAACAGAGATTGTGCATGGTGTGCCCGCAACCTTGAATCAAAGGTTATCTCTGGGAGAGATTGATATCTGTATCTCCTCTTCGATAGAATTTTTGCGTCATGCAGATGAGTATGCCATTCTTCCTGAACACTGTATCGGTTCAGACGGACCTGTCAAAAGTGTGCTGCTGTTTACCACCCGACCTGTGCAAGAGCTGGCAGGACAACAGCTGCTGGTGACCAGCGAATCAGCCACTTCGGTTATTCTGTTGCAGATATTGCTTAAACAACACTGGGGGTTGGCAGACTGCTCGGTGGTTGCTACGTCATTACCCATTCACGAGGCACTACAGCAGGCGCCGGGAATACTGTTGATCGGTGACCGTGCTCTACGGGCAGCGACCGATTTGGAGGCCCGTTACTGTTATGATCTGGGACAGGAATGGAAACTGTTGACCGGTCTGCCGTTTGTGTATGCACTCTGGCTGATTAATCGTAGCTCTGCCAAAGGAAAGGAAGCAGCACTCAAACAGTTTTTCTCACTGCTCGGCCATGCCCGTGACCGGATTATTCCTGATGCTGCACAGCTTGCGGCACGGGCGTCGGAAGCGGCCTGGTTTGGCTTGGAGCCGCTTGCAGACTATTGGCGCGGAGCCATCACCTACCATCTTGATGCTGCTCATCTGGCCGGTTTAAAGCGATTCTATCAACTTGCTGCCCAATTGCATTTGATCGCTTCAGCTGCTGAACCGGAATTTTACCCCCTGTGACTTCCCGAACCTCTCAAGACGTACCCGGACAGTGCTCAACCAGTTGGTTTGACTCAATGTCGCGCATGATCAATCCTGATGATCAGAGTTGTTCCGTACGGGATCGACTTGCTGAACAATGTGTCCGTGTATCGGTCATGGTCAGATTGCGTTGGACTCTTCTGTGTGCCCTCAGTCTGTATGTGTTGCTTGCAGAGGTGCTGCTTGCACCGGATATCGATCTGCCGATTTTCCATGTTAATCAGTGGAGTTTTGCCCTGAAGGCGGCAGCCCTGTTTTTTGCGGTAGCCTATCCCTTGACCTCGCTTCCCTGCGGTGTCTGGCGTAACTGCCGTCTGGTGATTTACCTTCAGGTACTGGTGGATCTGCTGTTTGTAACCGCAGCTATTCACTGGAGCGGTGGCGTTGTCAGCTGGTTTTGGCCAGCTTATCTGTTGGTTTCACTGGAATCTGCTTTTTTATTTGAAAAAAAGCGGGAGGTCTGGGGGATCGGTATGATTGGTGCCACCCTGTATGGCCTTCTGCTGGTTGCAGAGCAGCTTGACTTTATCGCTTCCATCAGGATGCCCTTTATGGAAGAAGAGACACCAGGCATCCTGTTTGAGCTGCTGATGTGGCTTTGGGTTGCCGGAATTAATACAGCGGTTTCTTTTTTTGGGGCCTTTCTGATGGGGAAAATCCGTTTGGATCAAGAAAAAGTCAGAAAAAGTGAAGAAGCACTGGCTGGCTTCATCACTACAGCTCACGATCTTATTTTTTGCTGTCGACAGGATGGAGCTCTACTATATCTGAACCAGGTCGGGCAGGAGATGCTCGGAACGCTGGAAGTTGCAAGCAAGGGGATCAATCTGTTTGAACTGACGGATGAAGAAGGGAAAGCACTCCTTGTGCGCCGGTTTGATAAGGTAATCAGGAAAGTAGATGCAGGACATTTTGAGCTGCGACTGGCTTCTCCTGGAGCGGGGAAGATGGTTGATCTTGAGGTGAGTCTTTCCACCTGCTGCGGTGATTTGGCGGATCAGGTGATCTGGGGTGTCTGTCATGACATTACGGAACGAAATCATGCGCAACGGGAGCTGATCAAGCTGGCACACCATGATGTCTTGACCGGGTTGCCAAATAGAATTCTGCTGCATGATCGACTGCAACAGGCACGAGCCTTTGCACATCGGATGTCCACCCGGTTTGCCCTCTTGTTTCTTGATATGGACCGCTTCAAGATCATTAACGATACCCTGGGGCATGCTGTGGGGGATGATCTGCTCAGAATGATTGCCCAACGATTGAAGAACTGTTTCCGCGAAACCGACACGGTAGCCCGGATTGGGGGAGATGAGTTCGTTGTGCTGATGCTGAATGTTACTGATCAGTCTGATATCAGTCTGTTGAATGACAAGTTGTTGAACGAACTTGCTCAGCCATTTATGATACGTAATCATGAACTGTTTGTGACCACCAGCGGTGGCGTCTGTATCTATCCAGATGATGAGGATAATGTTGAGACCATGATGCAGAAGGCGGATATTGCCATGTATCATGCCAAGGCCTTGGGACGAAATAACATTCAGTTTTATCACGATGATATGGATCAGAATGCCTCCCGTCGTTTTACTATTTCCAATTCCATGCGGCGGGGTCTGGATCGTGGAGAATTCAAGCTGTACTATCAGCCCAAGCTGGATGTCTCAAGTGATTGTATTGTGGCTACGGAGGCATTGGTGCGTTGGCAGCACCCGGAACTTGGCTTGTTGGCGCCAACCGAGTTTATACAGGTGGCTGAGGAAAGTGGTTTGATAGTTGAGCTTGGCGAGTGGGTACTGCGAGAGGCCTGTCGTCAGAATGTTGCCTGGCAAAAAGATGGAATGCCGGGACTGCGGGTGGCGGTCAATCTGTCCGGTTATCAGTTGCAGCATAGCCGTCTGGTGGAAACTGTCCGAGACATACTTAATGAAACCGGTATGATGGGCCAGTGTCTTGAGTTTGAGATTACAGAAAGTGTCATTATGCAGAACCCTGATTATGCGGTCGAAGTTCTGAACGAGATTACCAACCTGGGGATACATATCTCGATTGATGATTTTGGAACCGGCTATTCGTCGCTCTCCCACCTGAAGCGGTTCAGCGTAAACACCTTGAAGATCGATAAATCTTTTGTGCGGGATGTCGAAAGTAATGCCACCGATGCTGCAATTGCCACGGCTATTATTGCCATGGGAAGCAGTCTTAATCTGAAGGTGATTGCCGAAGGGGTAGAGACGGAGCAGCAGATGGATTTTTTGAGGAGTAGTAACTGTGATCAGGTGCAGGGGTTTCTGATCAGCCGTCCATTACCGGCAGATCAGGCACTGCGGGTTCTGAGGGAAAAGTGTATTGGTGGTTTGGCTCAGGGGCGGGAAGCTTTGAAGACCCTGCAATAGTCGGTAAGTATTTTCTCATGATCAAAACAAAGTGGTGCGGGTAGCTCCTGCGGCAAAAACAGTGCAAGCTCCGCAGCGTCATCGCCAGCTTGGGGGATACCGCTGGCTTGGGCAACATAAACGGTGCTGATAGTGTGCATCCGGTTATCTCTGGCCGGATCAGAGTAACAACCCAGTAGCTGCAAATTGTAGATATCCAGCCCGGTTTCCTCTTTTGCCTCCCGAATGGCTGCTGCCTCAAGAGACTCGCCGTAATCAACAAAACCTCCCGGCAATGCCCAGCCATGTGGTGGGTTTTTACGCTTGATCAGCACGACCTGAGAGTCAATCTCTATGATGATATCAACGGTCGGAATGGGGTTGCGATACTGTTTGACCGATGTTCCGCAAGATGGACAGCTGAGAGCGCTATATGACATTGTGTAACTCCAAAAAGAAAAAGGGGAAGCAGGCTGCTTCCCCTTGAATCTGGATGAAAAGATTACTTCTTCTTACCGCCTTTACCACCGCCACCGGATGCCTTCTTGGAGGCCTTGAGGGGGTTGACCTTGAGATCTTCGGTCTTGATTTCAATCTTGACGTGCGTAGCAAAGTTACAAATGCCATGAGCCCATTTTTTTGCCGGTGCAGGGTAGGCGCTGCAAACTTGACCGATGCTGCCATTAACAATCCGCTCACACCCTTCACAATTCTCTACTACGCTCTGGCATGAGCCTTCGGGAAATACACATCCACTCTTTGCCATGAAGGTACACTCGGTACCGGGAAGCACGGTCTGACACTGCATACATCATCCTCCTAAAATTGATTCAACGTAACTGGATTTAAACTGTAGCAATTCTGAAAAGAGAAAGTCAATACCAAAAACTGAACAAACTGTCTATGAATTTTTCTAAGACTGCAGTTTTTTTGTGCCGTTTGACTTGACGCTAGGCTTGCTCTATAGTAGCGTAACAAGATAAAAGATGTCCTATTCTCTTTTTATGGAGGCAGCATGGCCCACATTGCGTTCGGTACCTCTGGCTGGCGTGGAATCTTGTGTGAGGATTTTACGTTTGAAAATGTAAAGGTCGTTACTCAGGCCATAGCTGATTATCTGAAGATGTCAGGTGAGGCTGATAAAGGGGTGATTATAGGTCGTGATACCCGCTTTATGGGCAAAAGATTTACTGAAGAAGCAGCCGGTGTGTTGGCTGGCGCTGGAATCAAGGCGTTACTCTGTGATCGTGACGTTCCCACACCGGTGATTGCTTTTGAGATTTTACGCCGGGGGGCTGCCGGGGGGATAAATTTTACTGCCAGCCATAATCCACCTGAATATAATGGTATCAAGTTTTCACCCTCTTGGGGAGGTCCGGCGCTGCCTGAGACAACCAGGGATATTGAACGTAGAGCCAACGAGATGATGGGGGATTTTTGTTATAGTGAGCTGTCTCTGGATGAAGCTAAACGGCGCGGTCTGTTGGAGTTGATCGATCCCCGTGAAACATACCTCGCAGCTCTGGAACAGAAAATTGACTTTGATGCTTTGAAGACTATTGGCAAATTAGGTATTAATCCGCTCTATGGTACTGCCAGAGGATATCTTGATACCCCCCTCAAGAATCTTGGTATTCCTTATGCTGTTATCAACGATCACCTAGACCCGTATTTTGGTGGTCAGCCGCCAGAACCATCCGAATCCCACATCCCTGACTTTATTTCTCTGGTGAAAAACGATCCGGCCATTCGACTTGGTTTGGCAACCGATGGTGATGCTGACCGGTTTGGCATTTTGGATGCCGATGGTACGTTTATTGAGCCGAACTATATTATCGCCCTGTTGCTGGATTACCTGATCCGGGTCCGCAAGCTTTCAGGTGGTGTTGCCCGCAGTGTTGCTACTTCTCATTTTGTTGATGCTGTTGCAAAAAAGCATGGTGTGCCTGTTTTTGAGACACCGGTCGGTTTTAAATATATCGGTGAGCTGATTGCCCAGGATAAAATTGTTATCGGTGGTGAAGAAAGTGCCGGACTGACCATTAAAGGGCATGTACCGGAGAAAGATGGTATCCTGGCCTGCTTCCTGGTGGCAGAGATGGTTGCCCGCGAAGGTAAAACGGTACGGGAATTGCTTGATCGTCTGTATGGTGAAGTTGGAACGTTTATTACCCGTCGTGATAACCTGAAACTCTCCCCCGAACTGGAAGCTGCTTATCCTGCAAAGGTTGCAGCTGTTCCAAAGGCGATTGCGGGCTCAGAAGTTACTGATGTTATTACGGTTGATGGGGTTAAATTGCTTTTGGCAGATGGTTCCTGGATGTTGTTTCGTAAATCTGGCACTGAGCCAGTGGTACGTCTGTACGGTGAAGCATCCACAGAGGCACGTCTTACCGAGGTGATGGCAGCAGGCAAGGCATTTATTCTGAATTAGAACTGAACTGGAGGACGCCCTTCTATGTGGGATTACACATCTAAAGTTAAAGATCATTTCTTAAACCCCCGTAACGTCGGTGATATACCTGATGCCGATGCTGTTGGTGAAGTAGGCAGTTTGGCCTGTGGCGATGCCCTCAAGCTGTACCTGAAGCTGGACGACAGTAAAGAAAAAATTGTAGATGCAAAATTTCAGACCTTTGGCTGCGCCAGTGCCATTGCCTCTTCGTCTGCTTTGACCGAAATGGTGAAAGGTAAGACCCTGGATGAGGCCCTTGCGGTCAGTAACCAGGATATCGCTGAGTTTTTAGGCGGGCTGCCGGAAGAAAAAATGCACTGTTCGGTGATGGGGCAGGAAGCATTGGAAGTTGCCATTTTTAAATTTCGTGGCCTTGAAGTGCCTGACCATGATGCTGAGCATGATCATGGCCACGCCTATCCGGATTATGAGGGGACATTGGTCTGTAAATGTTTTGGTATCACCGACACTTTCCTGAAAAAGGTGATTGCTGACAACCATCTGACCACTTCTGAACAGGTTACCAACTTCACCAAGGCTGGTGGTGCCTGTGGTAGCTGTATCCCCAAGATTAAAGAGCTGATTGCCGAGGTGTTGGGGCAGGCTAAAGAGGCTGCAACCAAGCCGAAGCTTTCCAACCTGAAGAAGATGCAGTTGGTGCAGGAAGTACTGGAACGGGATATCCGTCCCATGCTGCGCGCTGATGGCGGCGATCTTGAGTTGATTGATATTGATGGTGACCATGTTCAGATCGCCTTCCGTAAGGCCTGTGCCGGTTGCGCTTCGTCTGGCAATACTGCTCGCTTTGTTGAAATGAAGCTGCGTGAGCTGGTCTATGAAGGGCTGCATGTGCAGGAGGTTTCGGCATGAAAGAGATTTATCTGGACAACAATGCCACCACCAAAGTGGATGAGGCGGTCTTTGAGGAGATGAAGCCGTACTTCTGCGAGCTGTATGGTAACCCAAGCTCCATGCACTACTTTGGCGGACAGGTACAAAGCAAGACAACAGAGGCCCGCAAGCGGGTAGCTGATCTGCTGGGGGCCTCGCCGGATGAGATCATCTTTACTGCCTGCGGTACTGAAAGCGATAATACTGCAATCCGCTCTGCCCTTGAGGTGTTGCCAGACCGTCGTCATATCATCACCAGCCGGGTTGAACATCCGGCTGTTCTAACCCAATGTCGCAATTTGGCCGCCAAAGGCTATCGAGTAACCGAGATTGGAGTGGATGGTGCCGGACGCCTGAATATGGATGAGTACAGGCAGGCGGTTGATGACGATACGGTGATTGTTTCTTTTATGTGGGCCAACAACGAGACTGGTGTGATCTTTCCGGTGGAAGAGGCGGCTGCCATCGCCAAGAAGAATGGTGCCCTGTTTCATACTGACGCGGTTCAGGCAGTGGGTAAGATTCCGATCAATATGGCCGTCTCGAAGATTGACATGCTTTCTTTGTCCGGCCACAAATTGCATGCTCCCAAAGGGATCGGTGCCCTCTATCTGCGCAAAGGTACTCCGTACCGTCCTCTGATGGTTGGCGGACATCAGGAGAAGAGCCGCCGGGCCGGTACTGAGAATGCTGCTGCCATCATCGCCTTGGGCAAGGCCTGCCAGTTGGCCGGTGATTTTATGGAAACCGAGAACACTACGGTCAAGGCCAAATGTAATTACCTTGAAAAAGAGCTGCTTGCTGCCATTCCCCATGCCCGTATTAATGGTGGCGGTGCTGATCGTCTACCAAATACCACTTCCATAGCCTTTGAATTTGTTGAAGGTGAGGCGATCCTGTTACTGCTGTCAGAATTGGGGATCTGTGCCTCATCAGGTAGTGCTTGTACATCAGGTTCCTTGGAGCCGTCTCATGTGTTGCGTGCCATGGGAGTACCGTTTACCTGTGCTCACGGCTCGATCCGTTTTTCTCTTTCCCGCTACACCACCGATGCCGAGATTGCTACCGTGATCAAGGAGCTGCCTCCCATCATTGCCCGCCTGCGGCAGATGTCTCCCTTTGGACGTGAATTTTTAAAGTAGGCGTTTGTTTGATTTTTTTTATTGTGAATCTGAAAAGCGGGGTGCTCGATACCCCGCTTTTTTGCATCTGTGTGCTGTAATTGGTTGGAGAGGCTGGTATACTTGGTCACGATTGCGGAGATGGAATACATGCCGTTTGAGAGCAGGTCGATGTTCTCCCTGTAAGGTAGTACTGCTGATACGATGATCTTAGATTAACGCCATGAGATTAACTGTAGTATTTTGACATGACAGTCTAAACGAGGCTTCTTATATATTGCAGTACACTACTGTCCGGTTAATTTCGAATGTACAACCACAACCATTTAGTTTCATTGTTCTTTGATACAATTGTTCTTTTTTCGATTTGAATTCGTTTTGGGTGTACCCTCCTGATGTTATAGGAGGAAGA
>Ga0209467_1002228_pt1 | contig 14230 bp, 11 predicted proteins | sample Higcelwee11metaG_FD_187175 | JGI IMG/M metagenome (GOLD analysis project Ga0209467, IMG submission 187175) | Freshwater pond sediment microbial communities from the University of Edinburgh, under environmental carbon perturbations - High... | ecosystem: Environmental > Aquatic > Freshwater >...
GCATCATGCCGATGAGCCCGATCAGGGTGCCGATGATGCCGTAGGCCGGGGACAGCTTGGCCATGGTCCGGTAGATGCCCGCCGAGGAGATTTCCTGCTGGTAGGTCTGCTCGATGCGGGTGTCCAGGATCTCCTTGATCTCCTCGCGGCTGTAGCCGTCCACGAGCATCTGAATGGCGCTTTTGAGAAATTCGTTCTCGATGCCCGGCAGGGTCTTTTCCAGGTGGATCTTGCCCCGGGCCGAGGCCTCCCGGGCGATGCGCACGATCTCCTCGATGTAGTTGCCAATCGGCAGTTCTTCGCGCTTTAAGGCCATGAGGAAGGTGCTGAAGACGCGCATGACCTCCTTCATGGGGAAGCAGATGAAGGTGGAGGCCAGGGTGCCGCCGATGACGATGGCCAGCCCGGGAAAGTTGATGAAGACGCGGATGTCGTCCGTGGACAGAAACGTGGCGTAGAAAAGGATGCCGATGCCGAAGATGATGCCGATGACCGTGGCGATGTTCACGAGCCGAGTCCTTTGAGGGATTTGATCCTGTCCATGAGCTCCTGCTCCACGCCTGCGGCCTCGTCCTCGTCCACATCGACCAGGTTTTGGGCCTCGTCCTGCACCACCTTGGCGATTTTCTTGGAAAGGTTTTTATAGATTTTTTCCTGGGCCTCCTCGCCCGCCATGGCCGCCAGCACCGCCAGCTTGTGGAAGCCCAGGCTTGAGAAAACCTCCTGCAGGGTGGCGTTGTCCACGGCCGCGATGTCATCCACGGTCTCCAGATCCTCGACTTTGAGGCGCGGACGCTTGGCGCGTTGGAAAAATTCCTTCCCCATGCGTTCAATGTAGGCCAGGGCCGAGGGTTTGTGAAAGAAAAAGAGGTTCTCGGGGATCTCCCGGAAACCGATCTTGCGGTAGATCATCTCCGGGCTGGCCTCGGCCTCCCGGGCGAAATCGGAAAGGTCCATGAATTCCAGGTCGCAGGAGAAATCCGAGGGGGTGCGCAGTTCCTTGGACAGGTTTTTGGCCACCTGGAGGAATTTTTCCTGGTCGGGGATGCGCAGGCTGCGGTCCATGACGAATTCGGGGCCCTTTTTCTTGGTGTCCAAAAGGGGGTCGGCGCGGTAGTAGGCGGATTTGATCTCGGTCAGTTCGATGACCGCCATCTTGGCCAGCTTTTCCACGATCTCGTCGATCTCGATCTGGGAGATAAGCAGGATGTCCTTGATGGCCCGGCAGACCTCGGCATGGCTTATTTCAAACTGCCCGGGCCTGGGAGCGGCTGCGGCGGCCGCCTTGTAGTGCAGGGCCAGGACGCGGCACACGGAATAAAACATGTTGCCCGAGGGGCGCTCGGTGATCCGGGCGCTTAGGGCCTTCACCCGGTCCACCAAAAAACCGGTGATGATCTGCACCGGGCGGGGGCTTTTGACCAGCATGGTGCGCAGAAGCGGCCGGTCCAGGATGATGACCTCGGTGAAATCCAGGGCCTCGGCGTTGGCCGTGCGCTTTTCGCCGCTGATGATGCCCATTTCCCCGAATATCTGGCCGGGGCCGCGTTCCCCGAGGTTCACGCGCTTGTTGCCGATGATGCGATGCACGGCCACGCGGCCCTGTTTGATGAGATAGGCCACCTTGCTGTCCTGGCCTTCCTTGTAGATCAGGGCGCCTTTATGGAAGGTCTTGGTCTTGACGCCGTTTTCTTCGGCGAGAAGGTCCGAGTCGTGCCGCATGCGTCTCCCCTTTCAAGTCGTTTCGCGGGGGCGGATTTCGAATCGTGCCCGGCCCACGTCGCGCGCCGCCGGACTTGATCAAAAGATGTAGCGGCAATCCGTGGCGAATACAAGACATGCCGCCGTGTTGGGAACATTTCCCGGGGAATTTGATTTGTTTTTACGGCGGCGGTTTAGGCGATCCGTTCCGACGGGGCTGCGCCGTCCGCCTGCGGCGTCCGCGCGTGACCGGGCCGCCTGCACTGGCGGGAATGCGGCGTTGCCGGGTTTTACAAGCGCTTCGGGCCGGGGTAGAAGTCGCGCTCCACACCATGCACAGCACAGGGAGGTCGTATGGCGGACGCAGGCAGATGCCGCGAGGTGGCGGTCCTGGCCCGGGGGGGCGCTGGTCCCGAGGGGGAGCGGCACGGGCTTTGGCGCCTTGCGGTGGAGAATCCCGGCTGGGACACGGCCGTGGCCGGGCAGTTCGCCATGCTTCGGCCCCTGCGCTTCGGCCAGGAACTGACCTGGGCCCGGCCCCTGTCGCTTTTCGGGGTCAGGCCCGATCGCGTGGAGTTTTTCATCCAGGTCGCCGGGCGGGGCACGGCCCATCTGGCGGCCATGAACCCCGGGGACCGGCTGGTCATGTGGGGCCCCCTTGGCCGGGGCTTCGCCGTGGAGCCGGATACGCCCACGCTTCTTCTGGCCGGAGGCGTGGGGTTGGCCCCCTTCGCCCCGTACATCGCGGCCCATCCCCGGCCGGACAACCTGCGTCTGGTCTTCGGACACCGGCCGCCGCTTGCCGCCTATCCCTTTGCCGAGATGGCCGCCACGATCCAGGCCGAGTCCTTTCATGAAGAGAAGCCCGGCGACCTGGACCGGTTCACGGCCCTTTTGCGGGAGCGCATCGCGGGCTACCGCGACGGGCTGGTCCTTGGCTGCGGCCCCAGGCCCTTTCTGGCCGCCGTGGCCGACATGGGACGGGCGGCCGGGGCCCGGGTCCAGGTGTCGCTGGAGAACCGCATGGCCTGCGGGGTGGGGGCCTGCCTGGGCTGCGTGGAAAAGGACGCCTCAGACGAACTGGTGCAGACCTGCGTGCGCGGGCCGGTTTTTTGGGCCAAGGATCTGGAGGCGTTTTCCGGACATCACGGGACGCCCGGGAAAAACGGGGGGTGCGCATGCGGCAGCTAGGCGTCGATCTGGCCGGGCTGAGTCTTAAAAATCCCGTGATCACGGCCTCGGGAACCTTCGGCTACGGCCTGGAATTTTCCCGCTACGGCGACCTGAAAGCGCTGGGCGGCATCTGCGTCAAAGGGCTGTCTCTCAAACCCCGCCAGGGCAACCCCATGCCCCGGGTGGCCGAGACCCCGTGCGGAATGCTCAACGCCATCGGCCTGCAAAACTGCGGCGTTGAGACCTTTTTGCGCGACAAGCTGCCCTTCCTGCCCTGGCGGGACACGGCCGTCATCGCCAACCTCTATGCCCAGGGGGCCGACGAATTCGCCGAGCTGGCCGGGATACTTTCCGACCAGGAGGGCATTGCGGCCCTTGAGGTCAACATCTCCTGCCCCAACGTCAAGGCCGGGGGCATCCTCTTCGGCCAGGATCCGGCCATGGCCGCCCGGGTGGTCGCGGCCGTGAAAAAGCGGAGCGGGACCAAGCCGGTGATGGTCAAGCTCTCGCCCAACGTCACGGACATTGCGGCCGTGGCCCGGGCCGTGGAGGCGGCCGGGGCGGACATCCTGTCTTTGGTCAACACGCTCTCGGGCATGAGCGTGGACGTCTTTTCCCGGCGTCCGCGCCTGGCCAACGTCATCGGCGGGCTGTCGGGACCGGCGATCAAGCCCGTGGCGCTGCGCTGCGTGTGGCAGGTCTGCCGGGCGGTGGGCATTCCCGTCATCGGCATGGGGGGGATTTCGTCCGCCGAGGATGCGTTGGAGTTCATTCTGGTCGGGGCGCACGCGGTGCAGGTGGGCACGGCCAATTTCCTGCGTCCGGATTTCGCCTTCCGGCTTGTGGAGGAGCTGCCGCCGCTTCTGGAACGGCTGGGCGTGTCGTCGTGGGAGGAGTTTCGGGGGGGGCTTCGGGTGGAATGAGGCTACAGCAGCTTCACCAGCGCGGCGATGATGCCCGCCTGGGCCGCCAGCATTCCGCCCACCCATTTGAGCATGTCGGCCTTGCCTTTGGCGATTTCGGCCGTAAGCCGCAATTCCAGTTCCTTGAGCCCCCGGTCCAGGTCGGCCTTGGTGGCCAGTTCCTTCTTGGCTTCGGCGTCCTGGTTTTCCAGAATTTTAATCAGCACCGACGCCGCCTCTTCGCCGAAGGCCTTTTCCAGTTTCTTCGTGTCGTCGAAAAGCAGCGTCATGGTTGTCATCTCCCTTTCCGCCACTGTTTTTCCATCATCGCGGGAAAAGTCAAGACCGACATGGGGGTGCATGGCCCCCACACTCGTAGCTCACGCCTCCCGCAGGGCCTCCACGATTTTTAAGCGCGAGGCCCGAAGCGCCGGGGGCAGGCCGCCCAAGACCCCCATGAAGACCGAAAACCCCAGGGACAGCAGGATGATGTCCCCGCTCAGGGCGAACTTGAAGGCCAGTTCCGAAAAGGTCTGGAAGTTGGTGGTGGAGAAGGTGAAGAAGTTGAGGACCGCCGCCGCGCCAAGCCCCATGGCCCCGCCCAGAAGCGACAGGAACACCGATTCAGCCAGAAACGCCAAAAGGATGCTGCCCCGCCCGAACCCCAAAGCCCGCAGCGTCCCGATCTCCGGCACCCGGTTGGCCACGGCCGAATACATGGTGATCATGGCCCCGATCATGGCCCCAAGCGAAAAAATGATGGTCAAAGACACCCCCAGGATGCGCAAAAACTTGGCCATCATCTCCGACTGCTTCTCATAATACCGCGTCTCCCGAAACGTCTCCGCCGTCAGCCTCGGGTCGCCCTCGACCCCGGCCTGAAACGGCTCGAACGCCCCATAATCCCGCAGTCCCGCCACCACGATGGAATAGGCGTCACGGCCGAAGGAGCGCATCACCTGATCGGCGTCGGCCCAGATCTCGGACGAAAAGCCCGTGTTCCCGGCATCGAAGACGCCCACCACCTCCCACTCCCGTTTCCCGAAGCGCAGCCGGTCGCCGATCTGCGTTCCCGTAAATCCCTTGGCCACGTTTTTCCCCACCATGACCTCGGCGCCGCCCCGCCGGGGCTCGCGGCCCTTGACCACCCGCACCTGGGGCCGCAACGCCAGGGACTTCACGTCCGTGCCCCGGATCACGGCGTTGGAGATCTTGCCCGTGGACGCGCGCGGCAACCCGATAAGGACCACCACCTCCCGCGCCGCCATGGCCGTACCGTCCGGGGCTACGGCAATCTCCGGCCGGGTGGTCATCACCGAGGCCTGGGACCGCTCGATGCCGCTTTGCACCTCGGTCTCCGAACCCTTGCGCAACACCACCGCATTCGTCGGCGAACCCGTGGACACCAGCGTCTGACGCAAGCCCTCGGCCAGCATCAGGGTGGCCGCAAAAACAAAGACCACCAGCGACATGCCGCCAGCCGTGAGGACCGTGGTCATGCGCCGCGTCAACAGGTTGCGGTAACTGTATGACAAGGGAACCGGCATTTTCTCTCCTGTGTGAACCGGGGCTGCCGCCCCGGCCCCGCCCGGGATGAACCGGGGCTGCCGCCCCGGCCCCGCCCGGGATGAACCGGGGCTGCCGCCCCGGCCCCCGCCCGGGGGGACAATGGTCCCCCCGGACCCCCCGTCACCGGGGTTGGCCCTGCGCCGCTTTGCGGCGCAGGGCCAACCCCGGAAATGCGGGTTTCCAGGCGAAACAGGACCTCCGCCAGGGGGCATGCCTCTGTGCGCCCGCAACCTTGCGTCCCAGTCCCCGGCGCAGCGCGCCGGGGACTGGACGCATGTTACGGGGTGCAGGGGGGTTACCCCCCTGCCGGGGGGCGTGGGGGGCGGCGCCCCCCACACGCGCCTATCCGATGCGCCGAAAGCTTTCGGCGATAGGGGTTTTCCACACCCGCCAGGCCGGGATGGCGGCTGCGGCGACGCCGACGAAGACCCCGGCGCCCAGGCCGATGAGGATGGTTTGCCGGGACACGGCGAACACGGGAAAGTATTGCGACAGGGTGCTGCCGAAGGCCTGGGCCAGGGGCGCGGTCAGCGCCAGGCCGACGGCGGTTCCGGCGAGGCTCAGGATCATGGATTCGCCAAGGACGAGAGCGGCGATGGCCGGGCCTTTGAAGCCCAGGGTTTTCATGACGGCGAATTCGGCGCTGCGTTCGCGCACGGACATGGCCATGGTGTTGGCGGCCACGGCCAGAATGATCAGGATGACCACGTAGGACACGAGGTTGATGGCCATGAGGATGGCCTCGCTCATGGACACGAACCCGAGTTGGAAGGCCTTTTCGGTTTCGGTGAGGGTTTCGGCCTGGGAGTTTTTGAAGGTGGCGTCCACGGCCCGGGAGATTTCCCCGGCCAGGTCCGGGTCGCTGATGCCGAGCATGAAAAAGCCGACCTGGCCTGCCCTGCGAGGCGTGGTTTTTTTCATGGTCTCGTCCACGTAGCTGAAATGGAAGAGCAGGGTGGACAGGTCGGTGTCGGGCCGGGCGCCGTCGTAGATGCCCCGGATGACCATTTCCCACTCCCCGGGATAGATCGTACCCTTGAGGGTGACGGCGTCGCCGAGCTTCCAATTGAAGCGTTCGGCCAGCTTGCGGCCGACGATGGCCCCTTTGCGGTCGCGCAGGAAGTCGTTTTTCTGGCCGGGTTGGATGAGGATTTCCGGGTACAGGGCCAGGTAGGATTCGGGTTCCACCACGAAGTTGGCGAAGAAGTTTTTTTCGTCGATGTAGATGCCGCCGAACCAGTTGCCGTAGGAGACGTGGGTGATGCCGGGCACGCCCCGGATGCGTTCCCGGTAGGACAGGGGCAGGGGGACGATGAGCGAGACGGCGTTGCGGGTCACGAGACGGGTGGCTGACGAGGCCTCGACCCCGATGTGCCAGGCGTCCATGACCGTGCGCAGAAGCCCGAAGGCCAAAAGGGCCACGGTGATGCCGAGAATGGTCAGAAAGGAGCGCAGGGTGTGGCGGAAGGCGTTTTTAACGACCAGCCTAATCAGAAACATGGAGCACGCCCTTGTCCAGGCTGCGCACGAGGTGGGCGGCGTCGGCGGCCCGCTGGTCGTGGGTGACCATGATGATGGTCTTGCCCAGTTCGGTGTTCAGGCGGTTCATGAGATGCAGGATATCCTGGGCGGAAACCCGGTCCAGGTCGCCGGTGGGTTCATCGGCCACGATGATGTCCGGGTCGGCCACGATGGCCCGGGCGATGGCCACACGCTGCTGCTGGCCGCCCGAGAGCTGGTTCGGGCGATGATCCAGGCGATCCGAGAGTCCCACGGCGTCCAGGGCGTGGACGGCGTGCTCCCGGCGTTCATGCCGGGACAGGCTGGTCAAAAGCAGGGGCAGTTCCACGTTTTCCAGGGCCGTCAGCACGGGGATGAGGTTGTAGAACTGGAAGATGAATCCCACATGGCCGCTTCGCCAGTCGGCCAGTTCTCCCTCGGACAGGGTGACGATATCCGTGTCGCCCATCAGGATTTGGCCCGAGTCGGCGGTGTCGATGCCTGCGATGAGGTTTAAAAGCGTGGACTTGCCCGAGCCCGAGGGGCCGATGAGGGCCAGAAATTCCCCGGCCGCGATGTCGAAGGTGATGCCCGAAAGCACCGGGATGGACTGGTCGCCCCGGGTGTAGGACTTGCAGAGGTCGCGGATGCGGATGAGCGGGGTGTCCATGCCGCGCCTATCCTTCCTGGATGGTGATGGCGTCGCCGGTCGTAAGCGCCTCCGGGGGCGACAGCACCAGCCGGTCGCCCGGGGATATCTCGCCCGTGATCTCCACCATGTCGCCAAGGGGATCGCCGGGGGTCACGGCGATTTCTGCGGCGCGGCCGTTTTCAATGCGAAAGACCACGTCGCGACCGCCGCGTTTGGCCAGCGCCCTGGCCGGAACGGCCAGCCGGGGAATGTCCTCTCCCGGGGCCAGGGGGCGTTCCAGGAAGGCCGCCTTGGCGCTCATCTCGGGCATGACCCGGGGGTCCAGGGCCGCGAAGCGGATCTTGACCATGACCGTGGCCTTGGTGCGATCCGCCGTGGGCACGATCATATGCACGTAGCCGGGAAAGCGTTCGTCGGGGAAGGCATCCAGGATGATTTCGCAGGGCGCCCCGGGTTTGACCTTGGACAGGTTGGATTCGGACACGTCCACCTCCACCTGGAGCGAGGACAGGTCGGCGATGGTGACCACGGCGGCCTTGGCGTTGGCCGAGGCCCCGAGCGGGGAGATGATGTCGCCCACGTCGGCGTTCTTGGTCAGGATCACGGCGTCGAAGGGGGTTCGGACCAGGGTGTATTCCAGGTTGGCCCGGGCCTCGGCCACGGCCGCCGTCCGTGCCGCCAGTTCGGCCTCGGCCTGGTCCAGGGCGGCCTGGGCCTTGTCTTTGCGGGCCTTGGACGAGTCGTGTTCGGATTTGGCCACATACCCGTTATGCACCAGCCGGGACATGCGGCCGTGGTGCAGGTCGGCGTCGGTCAGTTCGGCCCTGGCCTCGGCGATGCGGTGCCCGGCGTTTTCCAGTTGCGCGGCGGCCTGGTCCAGGGCGGCGGTCACATCCTCGTTTTCAAGCCTGGCCACGATGTCGCCCCGCTTCACGGTGCTTCCTTCCTCCACCCCGATCCACACCAGCCGAGCCGTGGCCTTGGTGGCCAGCGAAGCCTTGCGGTCGGCCACCACGTAGCCGCTGGCCGACAGCAGGGTGAGCGCCCGGGAGGGATAGGCCATGGCCGCCTTGCCCGCCTCCACCGTGTGGGAGCTGGGGAAAAAGACGTAGGCTGCGGCCAGGGTAAGTATCGAGGCCAGGGCCAGGATCACGCGGCGTATGCGCCTGCGGCCGCGCGCGCCGGGTGCGGCGGGGCCGCTTTTTTCGATGCGGAGTTTGGTCAGGTCGGAGGTCATGGACGGCTCGTGGTCTGAAATGATGATGTAAGGCAAATGTCTTAATGCGTGTCGGGCCTGAGGTCAAGTCAGGAACGCGGCGGGTTGGTCACGGTCAGGGTGAAGGTGCTGCCCAGGCCGGGGACGCTTTGCACCGTGACCTGGCCGCCGTGGGCCCGAGCCACGGCCCGGGCGATGGCCAGTCCCAGGCCTGTGCCGCCGGGCTTGTCCGTCAGATGGTCGCCGAGCTGGCGGAAGGTTTCGAAGATGGCCTTCTGGTCGTCGGGGGCGATGCCCCGTCCGGTGTCGATCACGTCCACGGCCGCGCCGTCGACCGTCTGCCGCACCCGGCAGGTCACGCCGCCCGACGTGGTGAAGGCCACGGCGTTGTCCAAAAGATGTTTCAGGGCGGCTGCCAGACGCCGGGCGTCGCCGACGACCGGACAGGGACACGGGCCGCGCTCAAAGGCCAGGGCCAATCCCTTGTCTGCGGCCTGTCGGCGCACGCCCGCCATGGCCGTCTCGACGGCGGCGCACAGGTCCATGGGGGCCATGTCGAAGACCGCGCTGCCCGATTCCAGGTCGGACAGGTCGATGACCTTCTCGACGAGATCAGACAACCGGTCGGCCTCCTGGACCATGACCGGCAGATTTGCCGCGATCTGGGCGGCCGAGCGGCCGAAGTCGTCCGTGCGGCCCAGGGCCTGGGGCAGGATGTCCCGGGCGAAGCGCCGGGCGATGAGCTTGGCGAACCCCAAAACGGCGGTCAGGGGGGTCTTGAATTCGTGGGACACCGTGGACAAAAACACGGTCTTCATGCGTTCGCGTTCGCGCAGCCTGCGGTTGGCCCTCTCCAGTTCTGCGGCCTGCCGGATCAGATCCCGGGTACGTTGATCCACCTGCCCCTCAAGATCGCGATTGAGGTCGGCCAGACTGGCCTCGGCCCGTTTTCGCCCGGCGACCATGGCGTTTAGGTGGTGGCACAGCCGGGAAATCTCGTCGCTGCCGCCCACGTCGAAGCGCACGGAAAGGTCTCCGGCCGTGACCTCGCCGGTTTTGCGGGTGATGTCGGCCACCCGGGTGATGAAGGCCCGGTGGATGTAGGCCAAAACGACGGCCAAAAGGGCGGCGAGTCCCAGGAAGAGCACCACCGTGCGCTTGAAATGGAACTGTTTGAGGCGTTCGTGCTGATCGCTGACGTTTTGCAGCATGACCACGGTTCCCAGGATGGGCCGGGCCGCGCCATGGCAATGGTGGCATGAGGGGGCGTTGGAGACGGTTTTGACCTCGGTGAAGTAGGGTTCGCCTCCGATTTGCAGGATGTCGCTGCGCTCCCCGGGGCTGGACAGGCTTTGCCGGAGCATGGCCGCGAAGGAGGCGTCTTCGACCACCTCGCGGATGTTTTTGCGCAGGGTGGCTTCCCGGTTGGAATAGGTGATCTCGCCTTTTTGATCGGTCATGTACAGGGAGACGCGGCCAAGGGGGGCCAGGGATTCGAACTGGCGGCGGGTGGCCTCGTCGTCCCCCTTGCGCATGGGTTCCTCAACGGCCATCTGCAAAAGCTCCGCGCTGAAGGCCGAGGCGTTTTTCAGTTCCACGAGCAGATTGTCGCGAAACCAGTTGACGTCCACGGCCACGATCCCGGCGTACACCACGAGAGCGGACAGGAAAACGGCCGTGGCGATCTTGACGCCTAGTAAGTGGCGGAAGGGATTCATGGCCTTAAGCCCTCGCGGCGGGGGCGGAAAGAAACCGGGAACACGCCCTTAGTAGTGCGCTTCAGATCATGGAATCAGAAAAAGCGCAAATCTGTGCGCAGAGAATCGATCAGTTTGCGGTGCCCGGCGGGAAAGGCCAGGCCGTCCAGGTCGGCCAGGCTGGCCCAGCGCGATTCCACGGCGGCGGTCAGGACCGGTGAGGGCAGTTCCGGGTGGGTGGGATCGGCCGGGGCCAGCAGATAGCAGTGCAGCGTCACCCGGTAGGTGGTGTAGCCGTGCCGGATGACCCCCAGGGGGGCCTCGACGCGGGCCGAAAAACCCGTTTCCTCGGAAAGCTCCCGCACGGCGGCGTCCTCGGGGGCCTCGCCCGCCTCCACCCGGCCGCCGGGGAATTCCCACAGGTTGCCCCAGGCCCCGCCGGGACGCCGACGCTGGATGAAAAAAAGGCCCTGGCAGCGAAAGACCGCCGTGGCCACGGTGATCAACTCGATGGATTTGCCCTTGGTGCGCACCGGGCGTTCGGCCACGATGCCCAGATGCCTGGCTTGGCACAGGTCGGCCACGGGGCACAGGCCGCAGGCCGGATTTTTGGGACGGCAGACCACCTCCCCAAGCTCCATGAGGGCCTGGAAGAAGTCTCCGGCCCGGCCCGGGGGGAGCAGGGCGGCGGCCAGCTCCCGGACCTGTTCCCGGCCCTGGCGCTCCTTTATTGGGGCGTCGATGTCGTGGGTGCGGGACAGCACCCGCTCCACGTTGGCGTCCACGGCGGCATGGTCCAACCCCAGGGCCAGGGCGGCCATGGCCCCGGCGGTATAGGGGCCGACCCCGGGCAGGGCGGCGAGGCCCTCCAGGGTGTCCGGGAAGGCGCCGCGCCCGGCGATGATCTTCGCCGCCGCCTGGAGGTTCCTGGCCCGGCTGTAGTAGCCCAGGCCTTCCCACAGCTTGAGCACCTCGTCCGGTTCGGCCTCGGCCAGGGAGGAAAAATCCGGAAAGCGGGCCACGAACCGCTGGAAATAGACGGCGGCCCGGGCGGCCTGGGTCTGCTGCAACATGACCTCGGAGACCAGCACCCGGTAGGGGGTGGGGTTCTCCCGCCAGGGCAGCGGGCGGCTGTTGGCCGCATACCAGGACAGAAGGCGCGCGGTGAAGCTCATGCGGCGGACCCGGGGGCAGGGTCGGCATCCAAAAGGGCCTCGAACTGGGCGTCGTCCAGAACCTCCTGGTCCAGGAGCCTGCGGGCCACGCGTTCCAGGGCCGGGCGTCTGGCGGCCAGAAGATCCGAAACATGGTCCATGCGCTCCATGAGGATGCCCTTGATTTCATCGTCCAGAAGGGCGGCCGTGGCCTCGCTGTATTCCCGCCCGGCCAGGGGGGCCTGCTCCGGGGACAGGAACATGGGTCGGTTCTGGCGCGGGAAGGTGGCCGGTCCCAGGGTCTGGCCCATGCCGTACTCGCTGACCATGGCTCGGGCGATGTCCGTGGCCCGTTGCAGATCGTTGTGCGCGCCCGTGGACACGTCGCCGAACACCAAGGCCTCGGCCGCCCGGCCGCCCAGGAGGACGTCGATGCGGCCCATAAGCTCGGCCTTGGTCATGAGGTAGCGGTCCTCGGTGGGCAACTGCTGGGTGTAGCCCAGGGCCCCGATGCCCCGGGGCACGATGGAGATCTTGTGCACCTTGTCCGCCCCGGGGGTATAGCGGGCCACCAGGGCGTGGCCGGTTTCGTGAAAGGCCACGATCTCTTTTTCCTTGGGATTGATGACCCGGTTCTTTTTTTCCAGGCCCCCCACGATGCGGTCCACGGCCTCGTCCAGGTCGGCCATCTCCACGGCCTGCTTGCCTCGCCGCGCGGCTAGGAGGGCGGCCTCGTTCACGGCGTTGGCCAGGTCCGCGCCGGAAAATCCCGGGGTCTTTTTGGCGATGGTGGCCAGATCCGCGTCCGGGCCGAGTTTGACGTTTTGGGCGTGGACCTCAAGGATGGCCAGGCGCCCGGCCACGTCGGGCTTGTCCACCAACACCTGGCGGTCGAAGCGCCCGGCCCGCAGAAGCGCCGGGTCCAGGGTCTCGGGCCGGTTGGTGGCGGCCATGATGATCACCCCCACCCGGGGGTCGAAGCCGTCCATCTCCACCAAAAGCTGGTTTAAGGTCTGTTCGCGTTCGTCGTGGCCGCCCATCACGGCCATGCCCCGGGCCTTGCCGATGGCGTCGAGTTCGTCGATGAAGATGATGCACGGGGCTTTTTCCCGGGCCTGGGTGAAGAGCTCGCGCACCCTCGCCGCGCCCACGCCCACGAACATCTCCACAAATTCCGAGCCGGAGATGGAGAAAAAGGGCGCCGCCGCCTCCCCGGCCACGGCCCGGGCCAAAAGGGTCTTGCCCGTGCCCGGGGGGCCGATCAGCAGTACGCCCTTGGGCATGCGGCCGCCGAGGATCTGGAAGCGCTCGGGTTCTTTGAGGTAGTCGATGATTTCTTTGAGCTCGTCTTTGGCCTCGTCGCATCCGGCCACGTCGGTAAACCGGGTCTCGATGTCCTTTTCGGCGAAGACCTTGGCCTTGTTGCGGCCAAAGGCCATGACCCCGCCGCCGGGATTCATGCGCTGCATCATGAAATACCAGATGCCGAAAAAGAGCAGGATGGGCAAAACCCAGGACATGAGGTCGCGCAGAAACGTGCTTTCGGGCTGGGCCCGGAAGGTCACGTTGTGCTTGGTCAGCTCGTCGGACAGGCTGGGGTCCACGCGGCGGGTGACGAAGGGGGCGTCCTTGGGCTCGCCTTTCTCCGTGGTCTTCATGGTCCCGGAAATCACGTCCCCGGTGATGGCCACGTCCACGATCTCCCCGTTTCGCAGGGCGGTGAGGAAATCGCTGTAGGCCAGGTTTTTTGGGCCGTAGGAGGAGACGATGAGGCTGTTGAGCAAAATGACTCCCCAAATGGCGATGACGACGTACCAGATGGAGAATTTTTGGTGTTTTTCCATTTGTTTCACGGGATTCTCAGGGGGTGGAGGTTGGTCGGCGCGCCAAGCGGAGCGGAGAAGGCTGATAGGGGGAAATAGCGCCGAAACGGGAAATGGCAAGCGCAGTATAGGGCGGATGGGGATTTCGGGCAACGTGGGGCTATCTGGCCGGGAGGGCTGGGAAAGAAAATGTCCGGATGATGAAAAAAGTGCTTCCCATCCATGGGGAATTCGTCTAGGTATCCCCTCTTGCCGCCTGTGGGAGCAGGGCGGCCACGGAAAGGCGAACAAAATATTGACAAAAGCCCCACCATGCGCTAACTGGCTTTCTCTTGGGCCGCTGGCGTAGCTCAATTGGTAGAGCAGCTGATTTGTAATCAGCAGGTTGCGGGTTCAAGTCCCATCGCCAGCTCCAGACGCGGAGGGGTTCCCGAGTGGCCAAAGGGAACAGACTGTAAATCTGTCGGCGTCAGCCTTCGGAGGTTCAAATCCTCCCCCCTCCACCATAAGCGAAAAGTGCTGTAGGAGACAGGGAATCCTGTCGCCTGGACTACAGGTGACATATCGCGGGAATAGCTCAATTGGCTAGAGCATCAGCCTTCCAAGCTGAGGGTTGCGGGTTCGAGTCCCGTTTCCCGCTCCATATTTCCCTGCCTGTACACAGCATGATTGACGGGCCCACGTAGCTCAGTCGGTAGAGCACTTCCTTGGTAAGGAAGAGGTCACCGGTTCGAATCCGGTCGTGGGCTCCATACATTTTCCGGCGAAACGCCGCACGCATCAAGACCATAAAGAACTCCAGGGGGAAACCATGGGCAAGGCGAAATTCGAGCGCAACAAGCC
>Ga0209467_1002229_pt1 | contig 14225 bp, 10 predicted proteins | sample Higcelwee11metaG_FD_187175 | JGI IMG/M metagenome (GOLD analysis project Ga0209467, IMG submission 187175) | Freshwater pond sediment microbial communities from the University of Edinburgh, under environmental carbon perturbations - High... | ecosystem: Environmental > Aquatic > Freshwater >...
CGGTTCGCATTTTGCGAACCGCAGCGTGGCCGTCCTTTTTGAAATGGAACGCGAAGTCTATGAACGTTTCGGAGCGTTGGCCACGCGCCTTTGCCACCCGTTTCTCGAGGCGGCGAAAAAGCTACCCTTAAAGGATAAGCATCTACGAGAAGATGAAATTCTTTTGCTCCCAGGAAGTCGCTTGGGTCAAGTGCGTCGCAATAAGCCTCTCTACGAAGCCATAGCGAAGCTCCTTCAGCAGGAAGCCTCTTTAACGCCCGTGATTATTGCCTCAAGGCCCGCTCTTGTACTCGTTCTTGAAAAAATGTTTGCCCACCAATATGAAGTGCGTCTCTCGCCAAAGAAGGCAACTCTCCGGGCTGAATTTTTCGCGAATGCAAAAGCAGTCCTTTCTGCTCCAGGCACCGCCACTCTCGAAGCCACTCTTTGTGGAACGCCAGTACTTGTCTGTGCTCGCATAGACCCGTTGACTTACTTTGCTGGAAAATGCTTCCTTAAAACATCTTTTCTCGCGATCCCCAATATTCTTTTGAATCGCTCATTGATCGAAGAAATCATCGTTCCCAGCACGGCCTCTATTGCTAAAACAGCAATGATCGCCCTACAACAAATTCAACGACTTTCTATTGAAACCTTTGAATTATCGGCAAAAGATCTTTTTCCGAAATTAGAAGGCGAAACGCTTGGAAATTGGGTGCGAGAAAAAGTAAAAGCTATCGTTTGAAACGTTTATTAATATCTTCGATGGGCATCCGCATCAGTGTAGGGCGTCCATAAGGCGACGTCATGGGATCTTGGGTGGCAATCAACTGCGCCATCAATTGTGCCATTTCTTCTGAAGACAAAGAATCTCCCGCTTGGTAAGCATTCCCTTTTGCCCAAGCCTTCGCGATAATATCATGAGCGGGGTTGGCGTCAAAACCTTCTTCTAAAAGGGACTCGACCAGTTCATGTACCGCATCAATCGCTCTTGAAAGCGGGAGTTCTCTAGGGATGCCTCTGAGTTGGAATGATCCACCGCCAAAAGGCTCCAAATGGAACCCGAGTTGATCCATATTTTCCAACACAGATTGGAGTAAGGAGGCTTCTACTTTGCTGAGTTCAATCAATTCAGGGAAGAGCAATTCTTGCGTTTCAATCCCCGAACCGTTCTCAATGATTTTGAGCGCACGCTCATAAAGAATGCGTTGGTGAGCCGCTCCCTGATCAATCAGCAGTAGCCCTTCCGCATCTTCGCACACCAAGTATGTCTTCGCCAAATGGAAAAATTGGGGCGATGCAAAGGATTCCACTTTGGTAGGCGTTTGAAATGTTTTTGAAGTGAGTGGAATCACCTTCCCGAATTCCGGGAGAGAGAATAGATCTTGAGCAATCGGTTCTGGAGGCGCTTCAAATCTTCTTCGTGGCTCTTGAACTGTATCGTTGGAAAAAGAATATCCCGTTGCTGCGTATGCAGTCGCTGAAGAGGCATCATTCGAGGTCCCTACGGGGGCAAAGTTTGGTACGGCATCCGAAAGATGAATGACGGGTGCCCCATACTCTCCTTCATTCTGGAGCGCATTTCTCACGGCATGGTGAATCGCGAGGAACACCCCATTCTCGTTCACAAAACGAACTTCTTTTTTGGTGGGGTGGACATTCACATCGAAATCCATATCCGGCATGTCTAGAAAAAGAACGGTGACGGGGTAGCCTTGTTTGCCATAGGGCTCATAAGCCCGGACGACCGCTTTTCCTGCGACTGGATTCCAAATCGGCCTTTGTTGCAGGTAAAAGAACATGTGGTTTCGCTTGCCTCGGGTTTCATCGGCAGGGGCCACGAACCCTGTCACGTGAATGCCCGCTTCGGTGTGGTCGACGGGAACCATTTTGCGGGCGATCCCTGCTCCAAGAGCTTCGGCGATACGATTACGTAAATCAGAGCCTTCGACCCCTGTAAATATATCCCTACCGTTGACTTTATAATCGATTCGCACTTGAGGATTGGCAATCGCTATTCGTGTGACCGTATCCAAAACACGGCTCCCTTCCAGTGCGTCACTCCCTAAAAAGTTTCTTCGGACGGGGGTATTGAAAAAAAGATCTTCGACTAGGAACGCGGTCCCTTTTCTGCTATTATTTGTGCCGGATTCTTGTAAATTTCCGCCGGAAAGGCGAATCCACCTCGCTTCGGAGTCATTCTCTGTCCGGGAGGTGATCGTCATTTGAGAAATAGCCGCAATGGAAGCAATGGCTTCGCCCCTGAAACCATTCGTTTTGAGATGAAAAAGGTCCTCTGCGGAGCGAAGTTTGGAGGTCGTATGGCGCAGATAGCACAGGTTGAGATCTTCCTCTCCCATGCCATTTCCGTTATCTGTAATGCGGATTCTCTTTTTTCCGCCCTCTTCGATCTGGATTTCTATCCAAGTCGCGTTAGCATCCAAGGCATTTTCCAAGAGTTCTTTGACCACAGAGGAGGGTCTTTCCACGACTTCCCCTGCAGCAATTTTGTTAATTACCTCTTCGGAGAGACTTTGGATGTGTCCTAGATTCATTGGCACAAAATATAGCCAAAAATAGCAAAAACAAAGAATACCTATGAAAATGTGACTAAAACTAAAACCCACTAGCTATTTTCGTAAGAAAAAGTTAACTTTTGAATATGAGGGAACAATTGGACGAAATCTCAAATATTTTTTTGAAATTGGCGCATGCAGAGCTGCTCCTTTCTTATTCGACAGACGAATTAGTTTCCTTGATTAAGACTACCCCTGAATCTGGAAAAAAGGTGCTGGACTGCGTTTGGCAGGAAGACGGCTCCGTTCCTCTCTGGATAAATAAAAAAATTATTAATGGCCTCACTCAGTGGTTGTTTTCCAAAGGTGAGAATCCAGATGCCTTTGCTGATCGGATGTTTTCGCAGTATAAAAATTTGTACTCCATTCCGAAACGCTCTATTATCCGTTCTTATTTGCCATTTGTTCCCTTGTTTTATGATGCTCAGGATCAACGGCACCTTTTCCTCGAATTATTAGAAAAAAGACGTCCCCTGGGTGAACGTTATCAAGTGTTTTGTCATTGTAAAGAAAACGACTCCTTACGTCGTGATTTCGTGGCTATTTTTTCTGATTTTGGCAAAAATGATGCCATTTATTCTCATTGGGTGCTTAAATCCCTCAAATATGGCCCTCTGTACATGGGGTTGCCGGCGTTTGAAAATGTGAAAGTCCATTCGGCCATGTACTCGGCAGAAGAAGCCCTCGTTAATCGTAAACAGGGACATGTTGAAAATAAATCTTTTATCGTTAACGGGTCTGTGGTTGGCTCGGTAGTTCCTTTTGAGGAATGTGTGCACGCCCTCGGTATTGATTTTGGCACCCCGGAATTTTTGTCTCGGGAGTGCATTCGTGCTGATGTGAATGTTATTGATGAATTAACGGGCTGTGTGCTTTTGAGTCAGGGTTGTTTTTATGGGGCTCCCGTGGGTATTTCTGAATTTACCTATGAAGCTGGCCAAAAAGTAAAGGATCCCTTCGCTAAGTTAATGAGTGCTTTGGTGAAAGATGAATTTGTAGTTTGGGGCCCGATTCAAAAAGCACATGAGGCTTTGCTTCATCAAGTGAACCATGTGGCCGATGTCGTTTATTATGAGTCGGATGACTCTATTGCTGTTAATGGCAAACACTTGATGCGCAACGTTCCTGCTCGTATTTTGAGAAATGTGCTTCGCGAATACACGAAAACGGGGCGCGAAGAATTTGAAAATCGTGAGTTTAAACGAGATCCGGAAATTTGTATTGATGCCCTGAACCCGAATTTTGAGAGCCGCCTGAATCGTGTTGTTGATCATTTACAGAAAGTTTCGGATGTGATAAGCTTGGATCGGCATCGTCGGGGAGGCTTTCGATTAGTGCCCCATTGTCACATTGATTTCAGGGAAGAAGGGTTACAAGAAAAAAGTAAGAAATAATTAACTTTTCTCTTTGGTTAAACCTTGCTATATTAGTGATAGAAAGAGAAGGCGACAAGGTAAATCCTCTAACAACTCTATCATTGCTCCCCTCCTGGTAAGTTCGGGGTTCAAGTCGCTCTCTTTCTTTTTTATTTTAAAAGTGCTTTTGGGCACTTTTTTTGTTTTTATTCCTAGAAATGCTAGAATTTATACAAATTTTGATACTGTTATATTTTTTTTACAAGCGGCCAATGGACAAAATATATTTTCAATATTAGATTGATTCAATGTGGATGATTTTTTGATTAGGTAAATCCTCTAATAACTTTATCAGTGCTCCCCTATTGGTTTGGTTTGGGGGGTTCTTTTCAATAAATCTTTCACGACTCCTTTCGGGAAAGTGCCTGGGTTTACCGGGTGCTTTCTTTTTTATTTATATATAACATATATGGCAAATCCTGAATCCTTAAATAAACGCTTTGTTGTTAGAGAATATCCCTCTAAAGGGCACCATCGGGAAGGCATTACCTTTTTAGTGGCTGAGGATAGGCATGTCCTTTTTACCCGCGAATATACCCGCCATAGAACACTTTTAGAACGTACGGAATATCCAATGGCCGAAATTGCCTGGGGCGGAATTTTGACAGAAGCGGGCGCATGGGTGCGTCGTAGTTTTGACTTTGGGGATGCTCCGGACCCGGAAACTCGGGAAGAAGTGGTTTTGAGCATTCAAAAGGCTGTAGTTCATTAAGGACACCTCTAAAACTTCAAAATAAGTACAAATTGCCCGTTTTTCCTTTGTAGGTGTATCCAGCTTGGATACACTTTTTTTGAAAGGGTCTCTAGTTGGAGGGGAAAGGAGCTAAATTGCTACTAAGATGAAATCAATATTTGAAACTCTTGATTTTCGAACCTATTTGCTAGAATTTTACCAAGAACATAAGGCTGCAAATGCTCGGTTTTCTTGGCGTGTTTTTTCCAAAAAAGCGGGGTTCACAAGTCCTGTTTTTTTGAAGTTGTTGAGTGAAGGGAAACGAAATTTAGGAGAGGCTTCTATTGATCAGGTCGGGGACGCTTTGGAATTAAAGGACAAAGAACTTGTTTTTTGGCATCACCTTGTTTTGTTTAATCAGGCGAATACGGCTTATTTAAAACAAGAACATTATTTGATTCTTCGGGGGATGACGGGTTCTATTCGGGAATTTAAAATTCAACAGGGATTTTATGATTATTATCATTTTTGGTATATGCCAGCGATTCGCGAATTAGTTACACTTTATCCTTTTGGAGTGGATTTTGAACAATTAGGGATGTCCCTTATTCCATCTATCAGTGCCATTGAGGCCAAGAATGCTGTGCAGACATTACAACGAATCGGTATGATTCAAAAAAATAAAAAAGGTCAGTGGGAGCAATTTCAAACGGCAATTTCTAGTGGGACAGAGACGGATCGGTTAGCGCTTATCCAGTATCATAAAGAAATGCTTCGCTTAAGTGCCGAAGCGCTGGATCGTTTTGAAAAAAATGATCGATTTGTTTCTGGCATGACTTTAGGCGTTTCCAAATCTTGTTATGATGCGATTCTTGCAGAAACGGAAGCGTTTCGAAATCGGGTGTTACAGTTGGTTCATGGGGATCCCCATAGTGATCAGGTGGTGCAGTTTAGTTTGCAAATGGTGCCTATAGGGGCAATTCCTGGTCATAAATTATTACAAGGCAAGCGGAGGAAGTTATGAAATTTCGTCTTCGCTTGTGGTTGATCGGGACTTTTGTCCTGTTGTGCGGAAGTTGTACAAAAACGCCTGATTTGAGCGGTGGTTCGAGTGATCACGAAAATGTTCTGGAGGCTTATGTTGTGAACCAAACTAATTTGCCGGTTCATAGTTCGACGGTTCGTTTAGTGAATAATTCTCATTGGGCTCAGTTGCAAGAAGACCATTCTTCTTTTGTGGACAGTAGTTATGCTACAGATAAATATGGGACTGTTTATTTGGACAGCACCGAATGTCTTAAGAGTAATTTTGACATGGATGTGAAGGGACAAATGGCGAATTTTCGTTGCTCGGATATTGAAGATTTTGGGCAGGTTCGTTTGGAGCGGTACGGTGTTCTTTATGGGGTGACGCTTCCTCATCAGACCATTGCTATTTATGGCTCCCTTATTCATACTCAGAGTGATGACAATGGTACTTGGATGCTTCGGGTGCCTCCTGGAGTGCGAGGACTTGTTGTATACAGTGCTGATCATTGGCGTGCCATTGGTTCTGTAACCGTTGCCGCTTCTGATTCCGTTGAATTTGTGATTCCAAAAAATGGAAGTCGTATGATGATTGAAAATTTTGAAGATGAAGAAAATGTCACGCTTCTTCATTTTTGGAATGGAGGGGGAAACTGGTGGACGGCTTTTGATTCTATAGGGACTGAAGCAGAACATATTGAACCGGATGCGGCGACTTCAGATCTCATGAATGCACGGGTGTATGTGGATAGTTTGGATTCTTATGTGCTTCATGTGGGACTTTATCCAAATGATTCGGCACAAATCCCGAAGGCGATGCTTGGTTTCAATTTAGGACAGCCTGCAGCGACAAAAGATACCAGTTTGATTTACAAAGATTTTTCGGCTGTAGATTCCATTCACTTGGATATGTCGGGCTCGGGTACTATTTATGTTCAACTGATTTGCCAAGCAGAGGATCAAGCTGATAGGGCCGTATTTGAATATCCGGTGGATTTAAACGAAAAAAACTGGACCTCCTACTCTCTTGCGGTTGATGATTTTAAGAAGCTGGAGGGAAGTCTTCTGGACAATGAGTCTTCGTGGAATGATGTGAAAACGAGGTGTAAGAGCATCGCCTTTTACGCGAAAGATTCGACTGATTTGTGGGTAGATAATATTGAATTAGAGGGGATTCGCTTACGCGATATTGAGTAAAAATCTGGCTTTCTCGACCGATGCTTGGGAGGGAGGGCGCAGATTTTTCAGCTTATAAGGGATGCCAATAGCGTCCCATTTGTGTATGGCGAGGTTGTGGAAGGGGAGAACCTCGATTCGTTCGACATTTTTGAGGGTGTGAAGAAAGTCGGCAAGTGCTTGAATGTCTTCGGTGGCATCGGTGTAGCCTGGGACAAGGACGTAGCGGATCCACATTTTTTTCCCGAGATGATCGAGACGCTTTGCAAAATCCAGAACCGGTTGGAGTTCGCATCCGGTGAGAACCTTGTGTTTCAGCGGGTTCATTTGTTTGATATCCAGAAGAACGAGGTCGACTACATCAAACCAGCTATCGGGTAATTGGTGAGCTAAAAATCCGTTGGTGTCAATGGCGGTGTGGAGGTGAAGTTCCTCTTTGGCGCGGCGGAAAATTTCGTGAACGAATTCGGGTTGAGTGAGAGGTTCGCCGCCCGTGATGGTGAGGCCCCCTGCGATGCGCAAAAAGCCCGCGTACTTCGCAATTTCCGCCATCACATCATCGGTGGTGGTGCGTTTCCCCGCATGGAGTTCCCAAGTGTCCGGGTTATGGCAGTAAAGGCAACGGAAGGGACACCCAGTGAGGAACAGAGCGAAACGAACGCCGGGGCCGTCAGAAGCGGCACCAGTTTCCACAGAATGGACGTAACCTGTTTGCATGAGACGAATATAAAAAATGGTATTGGGTACGGCGAACATCAGGCTTCGCCATAGTGAACTTCGTTCTCAAAGGCGTCCATACCACCAGTATAGACGCTTTGCGTCACCACCTTTCATTCCCGCAAAACCATTTTTAGAGGTCTAGAATGAGCCTCTTTTATGTTGAACTTGCAAAATCTGGGTTCGGGAAATTCCATTCAGACTCGTCACTTTCAACAAGTAAACACCATTGGGTAAGTGCGATAGATCCATTCGTACCATCTGCCCGTTCCCTTGAGTCATGCCCACATTATGACCTAGGACATTAAACAATTGCAATTTTGATTGTGTTGTTTCCGCAAACTGAACTTCAACCCAACCAGAAGCAACTTGGATAGTGATGCTTTGATTCAGAGGATTATTGTGAGCGATAATAGGAGTTGTTCCACTGGAGCTGCTGGAACTTGAAGTGACTGAACTGCTGGAACTCAATGGCTCTGGCGTCGCTTTCACCACAAAGTTTCGTTTGGTAATACCATCTTCAGCGGTGACTGTAACCACAAGCGGATTACTGGAAGTTGAATAATCCCAGTAGTACTGGCTTGGATTCAGAGAAAAACTTGCATACGGAGACACTTGGATATCGCTGATCGATAAATATTGAAGATCGGCGGACAGTCCCATGACCACATTGATAACTCCAGTATCTTGAATACTTGTTGGAACATAGATATCGCTGTCATAATTTGCGGTTCCACAGACACTATTCAAATTGCAAAGTGTCAACGTTTGAACTCGGGCTGACTTGTTAGACTTCTGTTCCACGCTGACTTTATATTTACGAACTGTTTTGTCCTGAGCGGTCACCGTGATTAATTTCTCTTGGGAGTTGTCAGAAAAATCCCATAAAGAACTGCTGGGGGAAACATCCGATGTCGCCTCAAAAGACGACAACTGAACCCCACCATCTCGAAGTGTCGATAAATCTTGCCCTCTGGGGATATCAAACACAAACTTCCCAGGAGTGGTTGCTGTAGCCGCTGTGAAGGTACCAGAATTCAATGGTGAGCCCTTACTGTAGATCGCATAGCTTGCATTTCCTTGCTTAAGATAGGCTATTGTGATTCCAGCATCAGAGCTTGCTTCCGTATTGTAATTCGGATGAACTCGGTAAAAGTGCTTGGTCACTCCATCTTGCGCAGTGGCGGTAACGTAAATCACTTTTGTGCCTGTCAGGTCAAAGGGTTCATCAGTAGAAGGGGTTTCAGAGGCTACAAACGTTGCGCCATCATTCCCAGAAGCACTGATGTGCCTAATATGAACCGCATCGAATCCAAAGGGAATCGCCATTTCAACAATTCCGGTATCCTTTGCTGATTTAGGCTGAATGATGTCGGAATACAAAGAATACCCACCGCCTTGAAATGCATAGGCATAGTGTCCATTCAAGTCCTGTAAATACATTCCTGTAAGTGTCACAAGAGAAGAAACAGGCTCACTCACCACAGAAAGATCATAAACGTTGGTATTTACGCCATTTTCAGAAACCACAGATAATTCTACAGGATTGGTTAAATCCAGAGTTCCTGTGGGAGTCACTGTTGCCGAGTCTGAAACGTTCACATTCGCTGTTGTCAACGAAGAACGAGAGACCGAATCTGGAATTGCAAATACCACTGTCCCATGGGCTCCAGCGGCCGTTGGTTGAGTGATTTTTCCTGCTTTGCATAAGGGGGAAGACCATTGAGCCTGATCATAGCAAATGCTAATCGCATTCAATAGCGCCTCTGAGCTCAATGCACGATTGGTTACATAGATATCATAGGGTTGAGTTGTACTTCCATCTTCAGAGACAACAGAGAACGTCAAGCAGGGTTGATTTGGAGTGGTACAATCGAAATAACTTTGACTGGGGGAAGTCACATATGTTGCCCCTTTAGATATGCTTTGTCCGACAATCTTTAGTCCCTCCAATAGGGTGCTATGGGACATAGCCACATCAACACGTCCATTGCCTCCAGCAACGGTTGGCTGTGTAATGGTTCCATCGGTGATATCGTTAATACCGTAAGTGGCCATATGAAAAGTAGTCAATGTGGCAACGGAACTTTTGGGCAAATGAGTGACCGTAAGCAAATATTTTGATGGGCCACCGGTTCCAGATAAAGTATAGAGCACTGGATTTGTAAAATTGGTAGCTCCCGTGGGAGTGAACGAAGTAAATACACCAGCAATATTTGGGGTTAACGCCGTAAGGGATTGACTGTACGGAACCGCGATTTCAATAGTACCGTTTGTGGTTCCCTCTGGAGGAGTGATTGATTTCAAAATCTCCCCATCCACGCCAAAACTGACATTAAAAATAAAGGGAGCATTTGCAGTACCTACTGTTATGTCGTCAATATCGGCGACATTGGAACTAATAGCCACTTTGTATGTAGTAGAAGGATTGGGAAGCGCTATATTGATACTAGACCAACTAGTTGTTGTGAATTGAGTATCCAAAGGGGTCCAAACGCCACCAGCTTCGCTTTGGTAATACACTTGTATTGAACCCGTCAGGAAATCATAAGACTTTGCCGTGATGGAAATACTTGCACTGCCTTGGGATCCAAGGTTCATGCTTGGTGTGGCAATAGGATAGGGTGTTCCAGAGGGGGACAAAATACCTTGATCAACAGACCATATGCCCTTAGCACCTTGCTCCAGGTTCAGGTATGTCCAGTCAGAAGGCAAACCATTTGCAAAATCTTCGTAGAGTACAGGAGCGGCAAGGGATGAGACCCATAGAGCACCCACAAGAAGAATCATGGTTGGCTTAAGCAAATAAAACATCTGAACCTCCACAATGAATTATAGGGGAAATGTAGACATTTCTAAGGATTATTGGGCTCTAGACGAGAGCTCGTAATATCCTTTCTGTCTTTCTTTTTCAAGTTTCATCTTCGCTTAGTTGATGTAGGCCTTTTCGAACGGCCATTTTTTATGCGTTTGCATGACGGTTCATTAGGGAAAACGCCGCGATCAACAAGCGAATGCAATACGATCAAGTCATCAACGCATGTTCATTTGTCAGATGCACCAGATGCACAAAAGGCCCCGCGATGTTGCGAGGTCTTTTGTGAAAATACGTTCTCTTACTTTTGCGCGAGGTACTGGTTGATGCCTTCTGCGGCGCGCCGCCCTTCACCCATCGCGAGAATCACGGTGGCGGCCCCAAGAACAATATCGCCCCCGGCATAGACTCTTTCCACAAACGTTTTGTTGATCGCGGCATCTTCGAGTTCGATGTTTCCGCGTTTGTTGACTTTGAGTTCGGGGGTGCTTTGGCTGATGAGCGGGTTGGAACCGTTGCCGATGGCGACAAGTACCGTGTCGCATTGAATTTCAAAGGATTGCCCTTCGAGTTTCACAGGGCGCGGACGGCCCTTTTCATCGGGTTCACCGAGTTCGTATTTGTCGATGATCATGCCTGTGACACGCCCGTTTTCATCACCCAGAATTTTGGAAGGGTTCTGCAATACGCAGAATTCAACGCCTTCCTGCTGCGCGTGGTGAATTTCTTCTTTACGCGCCGGGAGTTCAGACATGCTGCGGCGATAGATGATGCGGACGGTTTCTGCGCCGAGGCGAAGCGCCATGCGAGCGGAGTCCATCGCTACATTACCACCGCCGAGGACAACGACATTTTTGCCCGGCCACATGGGAGTATCGGCGTGGTCTTTGTCGTAGGCGCGCATGAGATTGGCGCGGGTGAGGTATTCGTTCGCGGCGAAAACGCCTACCAGACTTTCTCCTTCAATGCCCATAAACAAGGGAAGGCCCGCACCGGTGCCGATGAAGAGCGCGTCAAAGTGATCCTTGTTGAGCAAATCCATAAGCTTGCGGGTACGTCCGACTACAAAATTGGTTTCGAATTTGACGCCCATTTTTGCCAAGGTGTCAATTTCTTTGTCGACGATTTCTTTGGGGAGACGGAATTCAGGGATGCCGTAACGCATGACTCCACCCAATTTGTGGAAGGCTTCAAAGATCGTGACGGAATGGCCTTCACGGCGCACATCGGCAGCGACGGCAAGACCTGCCGGGCCTGAACCGATGATCGCTACGCGTTTGCCTGTGTCTGGTTTTACCTGTGGAATTTTGACGGTGCCCGATTTGCGTTCGTAATCCGCGCAGAAGCGCTCTAAGCGGCCAATGGCGACGGCTTGGTTCACATCTTTGATAGTTTTCCCTACGGTGCAGTTCATTTGACACTGGCGCTCCTGAGGGCAAACGCGGCCACAGATGGCGGGGAGGAGAGACATCTCTTTGATCTTGTCAATACCCCCTTGGAAATCTCCTGCGGCGACTCTGCTGATAAAAGCGGGGATGTCAATATGAACCGGGCATCCTTCAACGCAGAATGCTTTTTTGCAGTTGAGACAGCGATTGGCTTCGGCAATGGCCTGCGCTTCGGAATAGCCGCAGGCGACTTCTTCCATGGAGCGGGCGCGGTAGTGGGGCTCGAGTTCCGGCATGGGCTGCGCGGGTATCGCCAGGCGGTCCTTCATTTTCAAGGGTTCCGCCGTGGACTGAATTTTTTTGACTTCTGTCTGGGCCTCGAGGTCAAGCTGTTGTGCCGTCTTATGTTCAGACATTATTTGGCCTCCATTTTTGCTTTTGCCATTTGGTTTATATGACAGTTGTGCCCATCATTTTCACCGTAACGGTGAACGGCCTCTTGTTCGAGGGTTTTAAATGCGCTCATGCGCTGCATCATGTTTGTCCAATCCACCTGATGACCGTCAAATTCCGGGCCATCGACGCAGACAAATTTCACTTTGCCGCCAATTGTGACGCGACAACCGCCGCACATGCCCGTGCCATCCACCATGATGCTGTTAAGACTCACCAAAGTTTTGACGCCATAGGGCAACGTGGTGAGAGAACAGAATTTCATCATGATCGGAGGGCCGATGGCAATGACCAAATCCGGTTTTTCAAGACTTTCGCAAATTTCCTTCAGGGGCTCTGTCACGAGACCTTTGCGTCCGAGGGAGCCATCATCTGTCATGAGGATGGTCTTGTCGGCAAGGGCGGTCATTTCTTCTTTCATGAGAAACAGGCTTTCGTTGCGGGCACCCATAATGAGCGTGATTTTATTGCCTGCCGCTTTGAGGGCTTGAACGATGGGGTGCATAGGGGCAATGCCCACGCCTCCGCAAACGCAAACCACGTGACCGAATTTTTCAATATGGGTCGGTGATCCGAGGGGACCCACGACAACAGGAATCTCATCACCCACATTTAAGGTGGCGAGTTGCTGGGTTGTTTTGCCCACGGTCTGGAAAATCAGAGTGATGGAGCCTTCCTGAATGTCCGCATCGGCGATCGTCAGGGGAACGCGTTCGCCGCTCTCCTTGTCCACTTGAAGAATAATGAACTGGCCTGCTTTGCGCTCCTCTGCAATGAGGGGGGCTTCGACACGGATTTGATAGACCGCGGGGGAAAGTTGCTTTTTAAATAAAATTTTTGCCATAGTGGGGGTAAAAATAGTTTTTTGAGACAAAAAATCCCATGAAATATTACAAAATTGAATGAGTGAACGTTTTTTTGACTGGAGTCTGTTTTTTTAGACTTTTTTGCGGGCTTTTTGAATTTATGTTTGGGAGGTGAAATTTTTATCTGATAAAAAGTTAGTGGGACAATTTAGTCGATATTTAATAACGGGCGGATTGGCCTTTGTTGTGGATTTTGGGTTGTTCGCCCTTTTTTTGTATGTGTTCAAATGGCATTATCTTTTAGCCAATTTAGTGGCTCTTTTGGGCGGCCTTACTCTGAATTATTTGATTAGCATTTTCTGGGTGTTTGTTTCGTGCCACCGGGTGGTGCAAAGCAGAGGGGCCGAATTTCTTGTCTTTGCCGTCATTGGTTTTGCTGGCGTAGGCTTTAACCAACTCATTATGTATCTTTTGGTGGGGCAAGGGAATGTTCATGAAATGCTCTCCAAGGCGATTGCGGCGGGAATTGTATTATTGTGGAACTTTGGAGCTCGTAAATTTTTTCTCTTTCGCTCTGTGAAGGAAATGGTATGAAAACAGCGATTATTATTGGCGGCGGACCTGCGGGGCTCACGGCGGCGTTGGAACTTTTGCGTACAACAGATATTAAACCGATTATTCTTGAAATGGAACCGTTTGTGGGGGGGATTTCCAGAACTGCTTGCTATAAAGGCAACCGTATGGATATCGGTGGTCATCGCTTTTTCAGCAAGAATGATACAGTGATGGATTGGTGGCAGGGAATTCTCGCTTTGCAGGGGGCGCCCAGCCGCGATGATTTGGCGATTGGTCGCGAGGTGCCTGTAGTGAAAGGGGGCCCAGACCCTGAGAAAACCGACCGTGTGATGCTTGTGCGGAGTCGGCTTTCCCGCATTCTCTATTTGCGTCGTCTCTTTGATTATCCAGTCACTTTAAATGGGGCGACCATTAAGAACTTAGGCCTTTGGCGCATGTTCAAAATAGGTTTTAGCTACATCAAGGTTTCTTTGCTCCCGAGGCGGGAAGAAAAAAATCTTGAAGACTTTATGGTGAATCGCTTTGGGTTCGAGTTGTACAGTATGTTTTTTCGTGACTATACGGAAAAGGTGTGGGGTGTCCCTTGCAATAAAATCAGCCCGGAATGGGGTGGTCAGCGCATTAA
>Ga0209467_1002233_pt1 | contig 14204 bp, 9 predicted proteins | sample Higcelwee11metaG_FD_187175 | JGI IMG/M metagenome (GOLD analysis project Ga0209467, IMG submission 187175) | Freshwater pond sediment microbial communities from the University of Edinburgh, under environmental carbon perturbations - High... | ecosystem: Environmental > Aquatic > Freshwater > Pond...
TTCAGGTTGGAGCATTATGGCAAAATTGCAGAAAAAAAAGTCATTGAGTGACAGGATTAAAAAAAGTGGTTCCGCTGAAGAAAGTTCTTCTGAAAATATCGAAAAAAAGAGTTTATCTCTTGCTTCTCCCCCTCGAACTACCCCAATGGTTACATTTCAAAACACAAAAGGTATGATAGCACAGACAGTCATAGAGGGTGAACTCAATTTTTTTCAGAAAAGTGTTCAGTTTTTACGAGAGGTTCAGGCTGAACTTAGAAAAGTGACTTGGCCAAATCGCAAGCAGACTACAGGGGCAACTATTGTGGTTATTGTACTTGTATTTATCATTGGAGCCTTTCTGGGGCTGGTGGATGTCACTCTTTCAAAACTTGTACAGGTAGTGCTTGCATAGGTGCATAATAAGAGGAGTTTAAGGTGTCTCGTAAATGGTATGTACTTCATGTGTATTCAGGATATGAGCAGAAGGTAAAGCTTGCTTTGGAGGATGGAATAGCCAAATCCAAATGTGCGGATAAATTTGGTGATATACTTGTTCCAACAGAACATGTTGTTGAGCTGGTGAATGGGAAGAAACGTGAATCTTCAAGGAAATTTTATCCTGGCTATATCCTCGTCAGCATGGAGTTAAATGATGAGACATGGCATATTGTTAATTCAACTGCAAAAGTTACCGGTTTTCTTGGTGGTAAAAACAGGCCAGCACCAATAAGCGACAAAGAGGCGGCTCAGATCATTGAAAAGATGGAGTCGGGTAAGAGCAAGCCGCAACCCAAATATTTCTTTGAAATTGGTGATGAGGTTCGGGTTGCAGATGGCCCTTTTGCAAGTTTCAATGGAACTATTGAAGAGGTTAACCCGGAAAAGGGCAAGGTAAAGGTTCTTGTCAGTATATTCGGCAGAGCAACACCTGTTGAGCTGGATTTTGTTCAGGTTGCAAAAATTTAAATAGATTTATCATAAATAATATTGTTGGACTCTTTTTGTCCGCCTGCTGTGTGGAGTTAATAAAAAATAATATCACATTAAAGTATGGGGGATAGCTCCAACTGATAAATTCATATGTGTCAGGAGTAGAGGAAAAAAAATGGCAAAAAAAGTAACGGCACAGGTAAAACTTCAGGTGCAGGCTGGTAAAGCTAATCCATCTCCGCCAATTGGTCCTGCTTTGGGGCAGCATGGTGTTAATATAATGGATTTCTGTAAGGCATTTAATGCAAGAACCGCAAATGATGTGGGTTCAATCATTCCTGTTGTGATTACAGTTTTCCAGGATAGAACTTTTACCTTTATAACAAAAACCCCACCAGCATCTATGTTGCTGCGTAAAGCAGCTCAAATTGATAAAGGCTCCAGTACTCCAAACAAAGATAAGGTGGGTAAGGTGAGCAAGGAACAGCTTGTTGATATTGCCAAGCTTAAAATGGAAGACTTGAATGCCGTAGATGTGGAAGGGGCAGTCAAAATCATCGCTGGAACAGCACGCAGTATGGGTATAGAGGTTGTCTAAACGTAAAGGAGTGAGAGAGATAATATGCCGAAGAACGGTAAAAAATATATAGAATCAATTAAAAAGATCGACAGACAAAAGCGTTATGATTTTAATGAAGCTTTAGAGATCTCACTCTCCTCATCCTATGTTAAATTCGATGAGACTGTGGATATAGCTGTGAGACTCGGTGTTGATCCGCGTCATGCCGATCAGATGGTCAGGGGCACCGTTATCCTGCCTAATGGACTTGGTAAAGAGGTTAAAGTCCTTGTGTTTGCAAAGGGTGAAAAGGAGAAAGAGGCACTGGAGGCAGGTGCTGATTTTATTGCAGATGATGAAACCGTTGAAAAAATTAAAAATGGATGGTTCGGATTTGATAAAGCTCTTGCAACACCAGATATGATGGGTACTGTTGGAAAACTTGGCAGAATTCTTGGCCCAAGAGGCCTTATGCCCAATGCCAAAACAGGTACAGTAACCTTTGATGTCGAAAAAGCTGTTAAAGAGCTGAAGGCTGGCAAGATTGAATTCAGAGTTGAGAAGGCAGGTATTGTTCATGCTCCCATTGGAAAGGCATCTTTTGGTGTTGAAAAACTTGAAGCCAATGCTCAGGCTTTTATCTCAAAAATTCTCTCTTTAAAGCCGCCTGCAAGCAAAGGTACTTATGTGAAGACCGTCAGCGTCTCCACAACTATGGGGCCAGGTATTAAAATTGATCCTTCTGTGATAAAATAGTTTAGATTTTCTTATGTAAGGGCGAGGTGCTCCTCGTCCTCTTGTTGTTGTCTGTCAAAGACAGCAGGTACACATAAAATGTGTATAAACGGCGATGCCGGCCTGCCGAGACAGAAGTATGTTTTGGCATAGTTGGCACCTCTGAGAAAATAATAAATATGGAAAGGAGGTGTGTTTGATTTGAATCTGACAACAAAAAAAGAATTAGTTGAAAAGCTAAATTCACAGCTTTCAGAGACCGAGATTGCTCTTATTGTGGACTACAAGGGGCTTGATGTTGAGGCAATGACTCAACTGAGAAACGAGCTTAGGAAAGAGGGCGCTCAACTGGAGGTTGTAAAAAATACTCTTTTGTCAATGGCATCTGAGGGGACATCTGTCTCTGTTTTAAAAAACTTCCTCAAGGGCCCCAACGCCATTGTAACCTCAAAAGATGATCCGGTTGCACCTGCTAAAGTTCTTGTAAAATTTGCTGAAGGCAATCAGAAGCTTGAGATTAAAGTCGGTGCTATGGGTGGAAGGGTGCTTGATATTGATGATATTAAAGCGCTTGCCAAAATGCCACCCAAGGAGATATTGCTGGCTCAGCTGCTCTCCACCATGAATGCTGTACCAACTGCCATGGTAAGAGTACTTTCTGAAGTGCCAAAGTCGTTCCTCTATGTATTAAATGCAATCGGGGATCAGAAGAAGGCTGCATAACAAATTATATTTTTTAATTATTTTAAAGGGATGGTATCCCTTTATTGTTTTTTAAGGAGAAGAAATGGCTGATATAACAAAGGATGATGTAGTTGAGTTCATTGCAGGAATGACAGTTCTTGAACTTTCACAGCTTGTAAAAGAGTTGGAAGAGAAGTTTGGTGTTTCAGCAGCAGCCCCTGTTGCTGTTGCAGCTGCTGGCCCTGTTGCTGAAGTTGCCGTAGCAGAGGAGCAGACTGAGTTTAACGTGATTCTTGAGGCTTCAGGTGACAAGAAGATCAATGTTATCAAAGAGGTTAGAGCTATTACCGGTCTTGGTCTGAAAGAGGCAAAGGCCCTTGTTGATGAGTGTCCAAAACCTCTGAAAGAGGGCGTTTCCAAAGAAGAGGCTCAAAAGATCAAAGAACAGCTTGAAGCTGCAGGGGCACAGATCAGTATTAAATAGTCTCTAAGAGATGGGGTTGCTTTTAAACCTTACAAAATACTATTTGGAAAAATTGGTAGATTGCACACACACGATGCGGAGGCTAAGCCATGATGGCTTTGTCTCCGCTTTCACGGTTATAATAAACCATTATTGGAGATACCATGACCGGGAGCCTCTTGGCAGACAAGCATATAGCAGACTCGTACGTAAATGAAAGATATGTAATAAAAAAGTCTATTGCGGATAAACGCATCAGAAAAGAGTTTGGGAGTAAAACTAAGATTGTTGAGATTCCTGACCTCATAGGGATGCAGCGCACATCATTCGAACATTTCCTTCAAAGAGAAGTCCTTCCTGAAAACAGAGAAGATATTGGAATTCATTCTGTATTTAAATCGGTCTTTCCCATCAAAGATTTTACTGGCACATCATCGCTTGAGTATGTCTCATACTCCTTTGGTGATATAAAGCACTCAGTTCAAGAGTGTATCAGTCGGGGAATGACCTATGAAATTCCAGTGAACATCAAGGTTCGCCTTGCCGTGTACGAGGTGGATAAGGATGCTGGTGTGACATCCATCCGTGACATCAAGGAGCAGGATATATATTTTGGTAATATTCCATTGATGACTAAAAGGGGCACCTTCATCATCAATGGGACTGAACGTGCAGTGGTAAGTCAGCTCCACCGCTCTTCAGGTGTCTTTTTTGACCATGATAAGGGCAAAAATCACTCAAGTGGTAAGATTGTCTATACAGCCAGAATTATTCCTGTACGTGGCTCATGGATTGATATGGAGATTGACCCTAAGGATATCATATATATCCGTATTGACAGAAGGCGCAAGTTTCCCATATCCATCCTGTTTAAAGCCTTTGGCTATACCACTGAAGATATTTTAACTCTTTTTTACCAGAAAGATTTTATTATAAAGAGGGATGGGGCCTACTTTAAGAAATTTAATCCTGACAACCTTAAAAGGCACCGGGCAAGCTATGATGTTATTGACCCTGCCACAGGTGAGATTGCTGTAAAAAAAGGGAGGCTGTTTACCAAGCGTGCTCTGAAACAGCTAAAAGATGCAGGTCTTGAATATATTCCAATAGACAGAGAAGAGCTGTATGGTAAGGCATCTGCTGAGACCATCTGCAACAGATCGACAGACGAGGTGCTCATACGGGCAGGGGAGCTTCTTAATATTGACCTTCTTGAAAGGATCGAAACAGCAGGTCTGGACTGCTTTAAGATATTATATGTTGACACTTACAGTTCAGACTCAATGAGAAAGACTCTTGCTGTGGATAAGGTGACATCCCGTGCTGAGGCGCTGATGGAAATTTACCGGCGTTTGAGACCTGGTAACCCTGCAACACCTGAAGTTGCCCAGGAGTTTATTGACCACCTCTTTTTCAAACCGGCATATTATGACCTCTCCAATGTGGGGCGGTTGAAAATGAACCACCGTCTTGAGATAGAGACTGATATTGAGGTGAAAACTCTGAGAAAGGAGGATATCCTTCTGACAGCAGAGAAGCTGGTTCAGCTGAAAGATACCCAAGGGGCAGTAGATGATATTGATCACCTTGGAAACCGACGTGTCAGAGCTGTTGGAGAGCTTCTGGAAAATCAATACAGAATAGGCCTTGTAAGAATGGAGAGGGCTATCAAAGAGCGGATGAGTATGCAGGAGGTGGATGCCATGATGCCAAATGATCTGGTTAACCCCAAACCTGTGTCAGCCGTTGTGCGGGAGTTCTTTGGTACAAGTCAGCTATCTCAGTTCATGGATCAGACTAATCCCCTTTCAGAGACCACCCATAAGCGGCGTCTGAGTGCCCTTGGGCCAGGGGGGTTGACCCGGGAGCGTGCAGGGTTTGAGGTTAGGGACGTTCACACCTCCCATTATGGCAGAATCTGTCCGATTGAGACCCCTGAGGGGCCAAATATCGGTCTGATTGTCTCGTTATGTACATATGCAAGGGTTAACCGTTTCGGTTTTGTTGAGACACCTTATCGAGTTGTAAAAGATGGCGTGGTCTCAAAAGAGATCAAGCATCTCTCTGCATTTGAGGAAAAAGATCACCCTATTGCCCAGGCAAGTGCTCTGCTCAATGATGAGGGAAGGTTCATAAAGGAGAATATATCTGCAAGGGTGGCTGGTGAATTTGAACTTGTGCCCAACAGTGACATTGAGTTCATGGATGTATCCCCAAATCAGCTTGTATCTGTATCGGCATCACTGATTCCGTTTCTTGAAAACGATGATGCCAACAGAGCTCTGATGGGATCCAACATGCAGCGCCAGGCAGTTCCTCTTATCAGAAGCGAGGCCCCTCTTGTCGGAACAGGTATTGAGGGTGTTGTGGCCAGAGACTCAGGTGTTGCCATTGTAGCTGACCATGACGGTATTGTGGTTGAGGTGGATGCCCAGCGTCTTGTGGTGAAAAATCTGGAAGGTTCAGATAAGCATAATAGAGTTCTTGGGGACGCAGGTATAGAGGCTGATAAAATTGTCTCCATCTACACTGCTTCTAAATTTGTCAGATCTAACCAGAACACCTGTTTTAATCAGAGACCCATTGTAAAAAAGGGGGAGTTTGTTAAAAAAGGGCAGGTTATTGCAGATGGTCCATCAACAGAGCTTGGAGAGCTTGCTCTTGGGAAAAATGTGACTGTTGCCTTTATGCCCTGGGGTGGTTACAACTATGAGGACTCAATTCTTGTCAGTGAACGTTTAGTTATGGAGGGGGTATATACCTCTGTTCACATAGAAGAGTTTGAAGTGGTTGCGCGTGATACAAAGCTTGGGAAAGAGGAGATCACAAGAGATATTCCAAATGTTGGAGAAGATGCGTTAAAGGATCTGGATGAGAGTGGTATTATCCGGCTTGGGGCTGAGGTAAAACCTGGAGATATCATTGTTGGGAAGGTTACCCCCAAAGGGGAGACCCAGCTCTCTCCTGAGGAGAAGCTGCTTCGAGCTATCTTTGGTGAAAAGGCAGGAGATGTCAAAGATACCTCTTTAAGGGTGCCTCCTGGTGTTGAAGGTATTGTTACAAGCGCTAAGGTCTTTTCAAGGCGCGGCCTGCCTAAAGATGAGCGGACTCGCTACATTGAAGATTTTGAAATTGAGACTCTGGAGAAAAACAGAGATGATGAGATCAGGATTATCACTGAGACAGCAAAAGAGCATCTGGAAGATATTCTTGGAGGGCACAAGATCACCTCTCCTCTTAAGAGAGGGAAAAATATTGTTCTGCCTTCTGGTACTGTAATTAAGAGAGACCTTTTTATTGAGGTGGAAAAGAGCCATGAGGTCAGATTCTCTGTGGCCGACCTTATGGGGATATCTATTGAGGACTCTCATGCAGATGAGGCACTTGCAAGAGAGCTTGCAATGAAAACCGAATCTGCTCAGGATATCCTTGACAAGGCTGAAAAGCAGATACGGATCGCTAACGAGTTTTTCAACAGCCAGGTGTTGAGATTTGAAAAGGGAGATGAGTTACCTCCTGGTGTACTCAAGTTGATCAAGATCAATGTTGCCATGAAGAGGGTGCTATCTGTCGGGGATAAAATGGCAGGGCGACATGGAAACAAAGGTGTTGTATCAAGAATTCTTCCAATTGAAGATCTGCCCTATTTTGAAGATGGAAGGACTGTTGACATGGTTCTTAACCCTCTTGGGGTGCCATCCCGTATGAATGTCGGACAGATCCTTGAAATCCATCTGGGATGTGCTGCCCGTGGACTTGGTCGCCAGATTGATGATCTGCTGGATGAGATGAGATATGATGAGCTTAAGGTGCGTCTGAAGCGTATATTTACAACTCCCCCTGTTAAAAGAGTTGATCTCATGGATGGTAAAAAGGAGTACGATTTTGATGCTCACTATACCATGGATCCAACTATGCCTGTTCCTGTTCATGATGATGAGAAGGCGTTTGTGGATGCTGTTGACAGAATGGATGATAGAGAGCTGGTTGCATTTGCTTCCAGGTATCGCAATGGTGTTCATATGTCAACTCCTGTATTTGACGGTGCGTCTGAAGAGGAGATCAAGGCTTTGATCAAATATTCAGGACTCAGTCCGTCAGGTCAGTCCACTCTCTATGATGGCAGAACCGGAGAGCCTTTTGATAAACCCATCACTGTGGGAATCATGTACATGCTCAAACTCCATCACCTTGTTGATGACAAACTCCATGCACGTTCCATAGGCCCTTACTCCCTTGTTACTCAGCAACCATTGGGAGGAAAGGCACAATTTGGTGGGCAGAGACTCGGAGAGATGGAGGTGTGGGCAATGGAGGCCTATGGTGCTGCTCATGCGCTGCAGGAGTTTATCACGGTTAAATCAGATGATATGAGCGGCCGTACCCGAATGTATGAAAAGATTGTTAAGGGGCAGAATGTCCTTGAGCCTGGAATGCCCGAATCTTTCAGGGTTCTTACCAAAGAGCTTCAGAGTCTGGGGCTGAATATCAATCTAATTGAAGGGAATAACTAAGGAGAAGATATTGGAAACCATATACGATTTCTTTGCAAAGCCAAAAGATCCCAAGCTGTATAAAGGTGTCCAGATAAGCCTTGCTTCTTCTGATCAGATCAGGGAGTGGTCTCACGGTGAGATAAAAAAACCTGAAACCATCAATTACAGGACTTTCAAGCCTGAGCGGGATGGGCTTTTCTGTGCCAAGGTTTTTGGCCCGACCAAAGACTATGAGTGTAACTGTGGCAAGTACAAACGGATGAAACACAGGGGCGTTGTATGTGAGAAGTGCGGTGTGGAGGTTATACAGTCCAAGGTGCGCAGAGAAAGGATGGCACACATTGAACTTGCCTGCCCTGTTTCACATATCTGGTTCCTGAAGAGTCTGCCAAGCAAGATCGGTAATGTTCTTGATCTGACTCTGAAGAATCTTGAGAAGGTTCTCTATTTTGACTCCTATGTTGTTATCGATCCTGGAGAGACTGATCTTACCAAGCTCCAGCTGCTCTCTGATGAGAAATATCAGGAGGCAATTGAACAGTTCGGCTATGAGTTTGAGGTGGGTATTGGCGCTGAAGCCATCCTCAAGCTCCTTGAAGAGGTTGATCTTGCCGCAGTCTATAAAGAACTCAGAGAGGAGATCACCACAACCAAGTCTGTAGCCAAAAAGCAGAAGATGTCAAAACGGCTCAAGGTTGTAGATGCTTTTCTCAACTCAGGCTTAAGTCCTACACGGATGATCATGACAGCCATACCTGTCCTGCCACCGGATCTTAGACCTCTGGTTCCTCTTGAGGGTGGGCGATTTGCAACATCAGATCTCAATGATCTCTACAGAAGGGTAATTAACCGTAATAACCGGCTCAAGCGTCTGATTGATCTGAATGCACCTGATATCATTGTGCGCAATGAGAAGAGGATGCTTCAGGAGTCTGTGGATGTTCTGTTTGACAACGGACGCCATGGACGGATAGTGACTGGCACCAACAAACGTCCACTTAAATCATTAAGTGACACTCTCAAGGGTAAACAGGGGCGGTTTCGTCAGAACCTTTTAGGAAAACGTGTGGATTACTCTGGCCGTACCGTTATAACTGTAGGTCCAAATTTGCGGCTCCATCAGTGTGGATTGCCCAAGAAGATGGCTCTGGAACTGTTCAAACCCTTTATTTACAACTACCTTGAGCAGAAAGGTCTGGTCTCCACAGTTAAGAGTGCTAAAAAGATGGTTGAACGGGAAGAGACAGTTGTCTGGGATGCACTTGACCATGTTGTAAGGGAGTATCCTGTTATGCTCAACAGGGCTCCAACCCTGCATCGTCTAGGTATTCAGGCATTTGAACCTATTCTGATTGAGGGTAAGGCCATTCAGCTGCATCCACTTGTATGTCCTGCTTTTAATGCAGATTTTGACGGGGATCAGATGGCTGTGCATATTCCACTCTCACTTGAGGCAAGACTTGAGGCAAGGGTGTTGATGCTGTCGAGCAACAACATTCTTTCACCTGCCAATGGTCAGCCGGTCATTGTTCCCACTCAGGATATTGTTCTTGGCATCTACTATATGACCCGCGGAGCAGATGGGAAGCCCGGAGAGGGGACGTTGTTTTCAAGCATCTCTGAGGTTAGATCTGCCTTTGATTCAGGAGAACTAAGCCTTCATGCCAAAATCAAGGTGAGAATTGATGGTAAACTCCATGACACTACAACCGGGCGTATCCTGTTATGGGAGATCATTCCAGGAGACACTCTGCTATCATTGAGCCGTATCAGAACAAGAACCAGGGATGCTGCACAAAATGCTCTCAGAGAGATCAAGAGCGGAGAGAGCTTTGAGGAGGTCAGAGCACGATATTGTGATCCAGAGATGGTTGAGAGCTATGGCACTACAGGGGTACTTACCAGAAAGGAGTTCTGTAATGTCTTTCAGGTCTCTGAAATTGTGTCCAACCATCTGTTTGAACTTCTGGAAAATCGTTACTCTGATATTATTGAGTCAGCAGGTGAGTTCAACCTCTTCAGAGTGGATGAGCGGAAAAGTACCATCCCGTTTCATCTGGTCAATCGGCTGATGGATAAATCTGCTGTCCGTGGCCTTGTGGATTATGCCTATAGAAATATAGGGCTCAAAGAGACTGTTATTCTTGCAGACAGACTCAAGGATATAGGGTATGAGTACTCAACTCTGGGGGGACTTTCAATCTGTATTGATGACATGATTATTCCAGAGAGCAAGTGGGATATAATAAGAAAGTCTGAACAGAATGTGCTTGATATCAAGCAGCAATATTCAGAAGGTCTGATAACACAGGGTGAAAAATATAACAAGGTGGTGGATATCTGGGCCAAGAGCACTGATGATATTGCCGATGCCATGATGGCTGTGATGAAGAAACCTGGTGGGCCTGACTCAACCGAGGATGTTCTCAATGCCGTTTACATGATGGCAGACTCCGGCGCAAGAGGAAGTAAGGATCAGATGCGCCAGCTTGCCGGTATGCGAGGGCTTATGGCAAAACCGTCGGGTGAGATCATAGAAAACCCCATTACAGCATGTTTCCGTGAAGGTCTGACCGTGTTGCAGTATTTTATTTCAACTCACGGCGCAAGAAAAGGTCTTGCAGATACTGCACTCAAGACAGCAAACTCAGGATATCTGACACGTCGTCTGGCTGATGTTGCACAAGATTGTACTGTTGCAGAACTTGACTGTGGTACCCTCATGGGAGTGGATGTAGAGTCTCTTCTTGAAGGGGGCGAGGTAATTCAGAGCCTTGGTGAGAGAATTCTTGGCAGGGTAGTTCAGGCTGATGTCATTGACCCCTATAAGAATGAGGTCATTGTCAAAAGAGGGACTGAACTTGATGAAAAAATGGTGGAAAAAATTGAGGCAGCTGGTGTAACCAGCGCCAGGATCAGATCTGTACTTACCTGTAAATCCAGAAGCGGAGTGTGTGCTAAATGTTATGGCAGAGATCTTGCCCATGGACAGACTGTTGAGATAGGTCAGGCAGTTGGAATACTTGCGGCTCAGTCAATTGGTGAACCAGGTACTCAGCTCACCATGCGTACCTTTCATATTGGTGGTACTGCCAGTCGTAAGGTTGAAGTTGCTGAAATTAAGGCCAGGGTCGCTGGTATCATAAGATTTAATGAGTCCCTGGAGCTTGCTCTGAGAAGAACCGCTGATGAGAACAGACCTGAGCAGATCGTAATGAACAGAAAAGGTGGTGGATTCTCAATTGTCGGACCTGAAGGCAGAGAGCGCGCCAAAGATGAGGTGATCTACGGAGCTGCCCTGCTGGTAAAAGATGGGCAGAATGTTGAGGTGGGAGATGTTCTGGCAACGTGGGACCCCTTTACAACTCCTATCATTACCGAAGTGAGTGGACGGGTTCGTTATGCAGATATTGAAGTTGGCAGCACTGTACAGGAGCAGATTGACCCTGTCACCGGTAAGGCGAGCCGAACCATTATTGAAGGAAAATCATCTGAGGTACGTCCGCAGATCACTATCAAAGATAAAGATGGCAAGGGGGTAAAACTCCCTGGTGCCTCATCAATGGTAAGATATTTCCTCCCTGTAAATGCTATTCTCATGAAGGATGACGATGATGAGGTTATGGCTGGAGATGTGATTGCCAAACTTCCAAGAGCCACAACAAAAACCAAGGATATCACAGGTGGTCTTCCAAGGGTTGCAGAGCTGTTTGAGGTGCGTAAACCAAAGGAGCCCAGTATGTTAAGTGAGATAGATGGCTATGTCTCTGTCTCCAAGGGTACAAAGGGCAAACAGAAGGTTACAATAACCCCTACAGACATCGGAGATAAGAAAGAGTATCTTATTCCCAAGGGGAGGCATCTGAGTGTTTATGACGGCGATTATGTCAAAGCAGGAGAGCCCTTGATAGGTGGCAGTGCCAATCCTCAAGATATCCTCAATATAAAGGGAGAGGTCGCGCTGGCACGTTACCTTGTTGATGAGGTTCAGGAGGTGTACCGCCTTCAGGGTGTAAGGATCAATGACAAGCACATTGAGGTGATTATCAGCCAGATGATGCGTCGTGTCAAAGTTATTGAGGTGGGAGATACCAATTTTATTCCTGATGAACAGGTTGATAGGGTAAAATTTGCAGAGGCAAATCGTCAGGTTGTTATGAAAGGTGGCGAGCCTGCAAGAGGAGAGCCGTTGATACTTGGTATTACAAAAGCATCCCTTGCAACTGACAGCTTTATATCAGCTGCCTCCTTTCAGGAGACCACAAAAGTATTGACCGAGGCAAGTATCCAAGGCAGATATGATGATCTTAAGGGGCTTAAGGAGAATGTTATCATGGGACGCCTGATTCCTGCAGGTACAGGATTTCCTGGTTACAGAGCAATTGAGATAGAGACCGTTGGAATGTCATAGAACATCTTATATTAACATGAAAAATGCTCTGATTAATATAGAAATTGTTATTTCTTTTGTGTGGTATTTATAATCAGAGCAGAGCAATTGGTGAATATCTGAAAGATCAGGCAAGGTAATACGCAACCTTTGTCTGGTTGTGATGCGAAACATAAGGTTCACAAAAAGCTTGACAAATATGGTGGATATATATAATAATCCACCATTTTGTCGCTCAATAAAAATTGAAACAGGTCGTTAAGGAGTTTTAGAAGGTATGCCTACCATTAATCAACTGGTAAGAAAAGGAAGGGTTAAAGCTGAAAAAAAGCAGGGAACGCCTGCTCTGAAAGGCGGTCCTCAGAAGAGAGGAGTTTGTACGAGAGTATATACCTCAACACCGAAAAAACCCAACTCTGCTCTCAGAAAGGTGGCCAGAGTAAGATTGACCACAGGGCTTGAGGTTGCTGCATATATTCCTGGTATGGGACATAATCTTCAGGAGCATTCAGTTGTCCTTGTAAGGGGAGGCAGAGTAAAAGACCTTCCAGGTGTTCGTTATCATATTGTAAGAGGAACTCTTGATACTCTTGGTGTAGAGGACAGAAAACAGGGAAGATCAAAATATGGAGCTAAACGGCCCAAATAGATAACAGGTCACTTCGTGTTATCTGGCTTTTTGTAATCTTGGGATCGCAATAGGGGGTTATATGGCATGATTACATGGACTGTTTGTCTCTTGAATATTTAGATAAATTGTTTTTTTGATCTTTGAATCGGTTTTAAGGATTTGGTGGATACATATGGCAAGAAAAAAAGTTGTATCAGGGCATTTGCAAAAAGGTGTAGGGCAGAAGGATCGCCTTATATCAAAATTTGTGAATTGTGTTATGAAGGATGGTAAAAAAAGTGCAGCGCAGAAGGTTTTTGATGGCGCTTTGGCGCTGGTTGAGAAAAAGATCGGCGAGCCACCTTTAGACGTATTTGAAAAAGCTATTAACAATATCAGACCTTCTGTCGAGGTGAAATCCCGCAGAGTTGGTGGCTCTACATATCAGGTTCCAACTGAGATAAAACCCTCTAGGCAGACAGCTCTTGCAATCAGATGGCTGCTTAAATTCAGCAAATCACGTTCTGAAAAAGGGATGACGCAGAAATTGGCTGCCGAGCTGCTGGATGCGTATAACGAACGTGGTGGATCTGTTAAGAAAAAAGAAGATACCCATAAAATGGCAGATGCAAATAAGGCGTTCGCCCATTTCAGATGGTAAATAGTAAATAAAGTGGTAGGCTTGCGCGAGGTATTTCAGCTATTTTAGCCTGTTATATGAAGCCGCATGTATAAAATAACCATTTGTCAGTTCTTAATGCTATATCTATAATGTAGCGTTTTTTATTTTAGGAATATTTTTTTTCAGAAATCCTGTTAATATCTCAGGGAGGATAATTTAAAATGGCAAAAGAGAAGTTTCAGAGAAACAAACCCCATGTAAATATTGGAACTATTGGCCATATTGACCATGGCAAGACCACCTTGACAGCGGCAATCACCAAGCATGCAGCACTCAAAGGTAATGGTGTATACGTTCCATTTGATGAGATCGACAAGGCCCCTGAAGAGCGGGAGCGCGGTATAACAATTGCGACTGCGCATGTTGAGTATGAGAGTGAGAAGAGACATTATGCTCACGTGGACTGCCCGGGCCATGCTGACTATATCAAGAACATGATAACTGGTGCAGCTCAGATGGATGGTGCAATTCTTGTTGTGAGTGCGGATGACGGCCCAATGCCTCAGACCAGGGAGCATATTCTTCTTGCCCGTCAGGTAGGGGTACCAAGCATGGTTGTATTTTTGAATAAATGCGACATGGTTGATGATATGGAACTTATAGAGCTTGTTGAGATGGAGCTGCAAGAGCTTCTGGATAAGTATGAGTTCCCTGGAGATACCACCCCGATTAT
>Ga0209467_1002235_pt1 | contig 14188 bp, 9 predicted proteins | sample Higcelwee11metaG_FD_187175 | JGI IMG/M metagenome (GOLD analysis project Ga0209467, IMG submission 187175) | Freshwater pond sediment microbial communities from the University of Edinburgh, under environmental carbon perturbations - High... | ecosystem: Environmental > Aquatic > Freshwater > Pond...
AATACCGTCAAACCCTTCAAGTTTTTCGTGGTAGTTTGCTTCAGTAATCTCCTCCGAGTGAATCATTGTCAGTTCAACGGCAGTTTCGTTTGCCGCCCCGGCATGCACGAAGGCTTCGGTGATAGACTTGTATGCATCAGCCAGCTCCACGTATTTGCCGACTAGGGCAATCTTCACCCTGTGTGCCGGGTTTTTAAGCTTGTGAAGAAACTCTTTCCATTCGTCCAGTGCAGGTTCCTGTCCGGTTGAGAGACCCAGCTTCCTCAACACTGTCTGATCGAGCATCTCCTTCTGCATACGTATGGGCACTTCGTAGATTGTGGAGACGTCAATTGACTCCACAACGGCGCCGGCCTCTACGTTACAGAAGAGGGCTACCTTCCTTCTAAGATCTTCCGTGAGGGGATGTTCGGTGCGCAGCACCAGCACATCAGGCTGAATACCCTCCTCGAGGAGCATTTTGACTGAATGCTGTGTCGGCTTTGTCTTCAACTCCCCTGAAGCGTGAAGGAAGGGCACCAGCGTCAGGTGAATGACTATGCAGTTCTGCGGACCCAGTTCCCAGCGCAACTGCCTCACGGCTTCAATATATGGCAGCGACTCAATGTCACCAACTGTACCTCCGATTTCGGTGATTACTATCTCGTAACTCCCACCGGAACCGACCAGCTTGATGCTTCGCTTGATTTCATCGGTTATGTGAGGGATGACCTGGACTGTCTTGCCAAGATAATCACCCCGTCGCTCCTTATTTATAACCGACTGGTATATCCTGCCGGTAGTCACATTGTTGGCCTGGGAGGTGTGGACGTTCAGGAACCGTTCATAATGACCGAGATCAAGATCGGTCTCGGCACCGTCAACTGTAACGTAACACTCACCGTGCTCATACGGATTGAGCGTGCCCGGATCTACATTTATATAGGGATCAAGCTTCTGAATTGTGACGGAATAGCCCCGTGCCTGCAGCAGCTTGGCCAGAGAGGCCGATATAATACCTTTGCCCAGCGAGGAGGTAACTCCGCCGGTCACAAAAATGTACTTTACGTCTGTCACTGTTGATCCTGTTATTTTACTACCGGAAAAGGAAATCTATTCATCGTACATTGAACTGTCAATCAGCTTGACTTTCTCCTCAAGGAGTTTTATATTCCTCTTTGCGTCGGCAATCTTCTCTTCCACTTCCCTGATCATGGTGTCAGCCTTGGCCGATTTGGCGAAGAACCCGATGTTGTTTTCCCAGAGTACTATATCACTCTCAAGTTGTTTGATCTTACTGAAGAACTTCTCGCGCTCGCTTCTCACCTTATTGGCAGCACGCGGATTCGATTTCGCGTTATCAACCTTACTCCTGTACCGGAGGATATTCTTGTCCTCGTCATTGAGTTTCAGCCTGTCAAACTGTTTATTCAGGGCATCCTTGTACCGGCGGGCAATTTCCTCCTTCCTGTTGAAGGGAACATAGCCTATCTCAGTCCAGCGCTTCTGAATATCCTTCAGTTTTTCAAAGCCGGCCCTGAGGTCTTCACCCGCTTCAAATGCCTCCAGTTCGCCCAGGATGGCAAGCTTGGCCTTCAGATTATCCTCGTAGGATGTATCTCTTCCGGCAAAGAATTCTGATTTCTTTGTAAAGAAGGTATCACATGCACTGCGGAAGCGTTTCCAGATCTTTTCAGAGTATTTCTTGGGTACCGGCCCGATTTCCTTCCACTCCTTCTGAAGTCTGATAAGCATCTCGGAAGTATCCTTCCAGTCACTGCTCTCCTGCAGCGCCTCTGCCTTCAGGCAAAGCTCCGTTTTAAGCTGAAGGTTCTTAACCTGTATCTCCTTGCTCTCAGAGAAGAAGGCACGCTTCTTTTCGAAGAACTTGTCACAGGCAGCCCTGAAACGCTGATAGATCTTGTTATTGTGCTTCTTCGGGGCAAATCCAATTGTCTTCCAAAGTTTCTGACATTCAAGGATGGCATCTGATTTTTCCTTGAAGTCCGCAAAAGTAAGTATTTCGCCTGCAGCCAGCTCTTCTACTTTTTCGCATAGTGCGGTCTTGGCGTCGAGGTTGTGCTTCTGGTCATCCTTCTGCTTTTCAAAGAACTCATGGTGCCTCTTGTTGACCTTTGTGGTTGCTTCGCGGAAGCGCTCCCATACGTCATTCTTGGTCTCATGCGGGACCGGACCTATTTCACGCCACTGGTTATGATAGTCCTGCAGCAACCTGAAAGCGTTCACCGCGTTGGGTTCAAGCAGGAGCTCCTCAGCTTTTTCGCAAAGTGCAATCTTGACCTCAAGATTCTTTTTCAGGTCAAGGTCCCTCAGTTCACGGTTTATTTTGATATAGTCATAGAAAATCTCGACACTGTGATGGTAGCTCTCCCACAGATCCTTGACTGCGGTCTGTGGCACTATCCCTGTTGAGTGCCATTCGTTCTGCAGGTTACGGAACTCCTGGAAGGTCTTGTTGATTGCTTCCTCGCGGTTGACTAGATCCTTAATCTGTTCAATTATCTCATGCTTCTTGCGCAGGTTATCCTGCTTCTCGCTCTCCTGTATCCTGTTGAAGTCGCTTCGGCGGCTGCGATAGGTCTCGAGTACGATCTTTATCTGATTCTCAAGTTCATCGGGTTCAGGCCTGTATTCATCAATGTTGCCTCCCTCCTTCGCAAAGTTGAGTCGTTTTTCGTTGAACTCAGCCTTTGTCTTCTTGTAGAATAGCTCTTTTATCCGTGTGACATCGTCCAAAATCTCAGCAGGAGGCCGGTTCTCTACAATGAGCACAAGGGTCTCCACCAGTTCTTTACGTGTGAATCCGCTGTAATCCACCGGAGGCAGATCAATGTCATCATAGTTGATCTTCTCCTCTTCAGGAGCCTCTTCTTCCCCGGATGCCTTTAACTCTCCGGACTCCGCCTCTTCAACAGGTGCTTCATTCCCCGGAGTCACCTCCTCCCCGTCAGCAGATTCCTCTGCTTCGGGAGTTGACTTCTTCTCTTCAGCAGGTTCCTCAGCCATTGGAGCAGTTCCCTTAACTTCATCTGCTTCCTCAACCTTGGGGGCAGCTTCCTTTGCATCAGTAGCTTCCTCAACCTCAGGGGCAGTCTCCTTTTCTTCAGTTGCTTCCTCAACCTCGGGGGCAGTCTCCTTTGCATCAGATGCTACCTCAACCTCGGGGGCAGTCTCCTTTGCATCAGATGCTACCTCAACCTCGGGGGCAGTCTCCTTATATTCAGCCTTTGCGGCCTCCTCGCGGATGTCGTTTTCCGGTTCGGTGACAGTTTCTCCTGCCACTACCGGTGCAACATTCTTGTTAGCAGTTTCTCCCGTAGATTCGGTGGTCTTCTCAGTACCATCGAATTGTTCATCATGAACAGAGTCTTCCGGATTTCTTGTCGTCATCATTAATCCTTTTTCTTCAGTGCTTCTTACAAAGGCGGATAGCATGCAGCTCACCCCCTTTTTTTCAAACCACGAAAATAATGGATTATTGGTAAAACTCAAACCAATACCGCATTTAAATGAAATGCACCGGCCGGCAATTGCCAAAATGCTTAAATTTGCCGGTTAAGTTTCACGAAAACAGAAAATGGAAACTAAGGACATCATCATTTATTCTGCAGTTATTGCGTTTACCGGGTTCTCGCTTTATCGCAAATATGTAAAGAAAAAGGGTGAAGGCGGCCCCGCGAAGTCAACCGGAATTTTCACACCCAGGAGCAGTCTCAGGGATCAACCCGATGATTACGAACCCTATGACAGGAATAAGGATAGCAAATGATCAGCTGCCCAGCTCAAGCTGGTCCCTGATGAGCCTGTAATAGCTCCCTTTCAGTGCAGTGAGTTCAGAGTGGGTGCCTGATTCAGCTACTTTTCCTCCCTCAAGCACAACTATCCGGTCAGCATTTCGCACCGTGCTAAGCCTGTGTGCAACAATTACAACTGTCCTGTCAGCCAGGAATCCGGTAAGGTTTTGAACAACAAGTCTCTCGTTTGTAGCATCGAGAGCGCTCGTGGCCTCATCAAGCAGAATAAGTGCAGGCTGTTTGTACACAACCCTGGCAATAAGAATTCGCTGCCTCTGTCCCTGGCTCAGACCGTGGCCTCCCTGTCCTATACGGGTTTGAATTCCTGAAGGAAGTGTATCCAGCAATGGCTTAAGACAAGCTGTCTCCAAAGCCATTGCCACTCTTCCCATATCCGGAATATCTTCTCCGGGTGCAATATTCCCAAGGATTGTATCCGGGAAGATATAGCCCTCCTGCATCACTGTACCTGTATTCCTCCTGAGTGCGGAAATACTGATGTCATCCAGCCGGAGCCCTCCGACAATTACTGAGCCTTCTGCTGGAGGATAGAATCCCATCAGCAACTTAAGCAGGGTCGTTTTTCCCGATCCGCTCTCACCGACGACAGCAGTGATCCTTCCGGCCGGGATGCTCAGACTGAGGTTACGCAGCACCCACGGTGATCCCGGACCCTCATACCTGAAAGAAAGATCCCTGACCTCAATATCAGCCTGCTCAGGCATGGGTGCCCCCGAATCCGGCCCGCCAGCCTCCTCCGGCTCCATGGCATGAACCTCTGCCAGTCGCTCCAGGCTTATCCGCGCATCCTGTGTCGCTCTCATGAAACTGACTATCTGGGAGACCGGACCGTTTAGCTGTCCGGTAATGAACTGCACAGCCAGCATCATTCCCAGTGTCATTGGACCGTTTATAACAAGCGTAGCTGAGATGACTGTAATTATTATGTTCATGGACTCGTGAATAAGAGTTCCTCCCGCAGTCTGGAACTGAAGAATCTTCAGACCCCTTATCCGCGTGGTGTACATCTCCTTCTGCAGGGATTCCCATTCCCTCCTGTTTGTGGCCTCATTTCCCGCCAGCTTGATCTCCTGCATGCCGTTCACTATGTTTATCATCCTGTTTCCGGCTTCAGCCATCTGCATGAAGCGGATGTTGTCAAGTCGCTCCCTCGCAGGCATGAACAGGGTGACATAAAGTATGTACAATGCCGTCCCTGCCAGGAAAACTGCAAGGACCGGAATGCTGTAAATGCCCAGCACCACCCCGAAAACAAGAAAATTGAAGAGCGAGAAAAGGATTGCAAGGCTTGAAGATGTAAGGTAACTCTCTATTCTGCTGTTGTCATCTATACGCTGTAGTATATCGCCGTTCAGCTTCGTATCGAAGTAAGCGACAGGCAATCCCATCAGCTTCGCAAGGAAATCGGATACTATCCGGATATTGAGCCTGGAACCCACATGCAGAAGCAACCAGCCCCTGCTGAACTCCACTGTCAGCCTGCCGGCTATGAGTGCCAGCTGACCTCCCAGGATCAGGTAAATGAACCTGACGTCACTGTCTTCAATACCCCTGTCTATTATTGCCTGTGTCATGAACGGGAAAATTAACTGTATTGCGCTTGACAGTATCAGGCCGGCAATAAGAAGCATTATCTGTTTTCGGTAAGGCTTCAGGTAGGGTGCCAGGAACTCAAATCCTCTTTTGGGTGGCGGATCATCTGTCAGTTCCGCAAAGGCCAAGCCCGGCTCGAGCAAAAGTGCCATCCCAGCAGCTTCGCCACCGGCTTCACCCGAAGCCCAACCCTGCAGGAATTCATCATGAGACAACCTCAGCCTGCCGATTGCCGGGTCACTTACCCACACCGCATTTTCACTCACCCGGTTCACAACAATGAAGTGATTCTGCCGCCAGTGAGCGATACACGGCAATGGCGCGCCTTCCTGCAACCTGTTGAAAGGTATTTTTACACCGGCAGCCCTGAAGCCGATGCTCTCCGCAGCTGATTTCAGGCCCAGCAGTGAGACCCCCTCGCGTGTTATCCATGCCTTCTTCCTGATTGTCTCGAGTGAGAGACGCTTACCGTGACTGCGTGCAACCATGCTTATGCATGCCGGCCCGCAATCCATTGCATCATATTGCCTCACGAAAGGGTAGCGCATTGATCCGGCAGAATTGGGAGTTTTACCGCATAAATATATCCATTATTTACCCACTGCAGGTGCGGTACCCTGAAATGTGTTGAGGGGCATTTTTCAGAAATCGATTGCGGAAATTGTATATTTGCCAATTAAACCGCTTGTTTGGGATTATTCAGAAAGTATTCGGACGGTGACATCATAGATGGCATCAGGAACCAGGACAACAGGATTCTGACCTGGCTCTACGACTCATTTTTTGAGATGATCAGGGATCACATCAAAAAAAACAGCGGGTCGGATGATGATGTGCATGAAGTCCTCCAGGAGACAGTTGTAATATTGTACAAGCAGGTAACAGGTGATGCATTCAGACTTACAACCGACCTGAGGGGATATTTTTTCGGTGTGGCACGCAACGTCTGGAATGCGCAGCTGCGATACCGTTCACGACTTGTTTCGCTGGAGTCCGATCCGGCAGATCATTCAGCAGCGGAGGATGTGAACAACGCTGTTCTCGAAAGGATTGTAACCCGCTCCTTCGCTCTTCTGGGGGAAGATTGCCAGAAGGTACTCACCCTCTTCGGCGAAGACTCAACCTTTGAGGAGATTGCCCGAATCATGGGCTTCAGGAATGAGGCTTATGCGAGAAGGAAAAAGTATCTCTGCAAGGAGGCTTTGATTGAAATCATCAAGACGGACCCGGAATATCAGGATCTCGGGCCTTTATAGACCAATCCAAGTATGAGTGTGGCCGCGAGCAGGAAGGCGAGCAGGCCGATGTACAGTTTAACCCTGTTGAACCACAACGGCGTGTCATCGCCGTAGATCACAAGGGCCGACCAGTAGTATGGATGAGACCTCTCCTGGTAGGCTGTGCGGAGATATTTCAACCTGGCGTTACGCAGTGCGGAGCTTTTTGCCTGGCCGCTTCTCAGGTTCTTGTAAAAGGAGTGTATCACCTCTGATGCGGAGATATCATCCACAGCCCACATGGACATCACTGCCGAACGGCTGCCGGCATACAGAAAACCCCGTGCGAGGCTCAGTATCCCTTCCCCGGTCATAAGCATTCCGGACCCCGTATTGCAGGAGCTGAGCACTACCATCATTGTCTGAAGCGGAAGACTGTAAACCTCGTAGGTATTTAGCATCCCGTCGTTGCTGCCGTCACCTCCGCCCCCGAAGAGCATCCTGGAGAAGGCCGGCCTGCTGTCATCGACAAGGGTATGCATAGCAAGGTGAATAATCTTATAGTTCAACGCCTCGCGCTTAAAGGTCTCTTCGCTTGCCTCCTGCCCGATGTAGGCCCTTCCACCGCACTGGCTGACAGCATCCTCAGCTTCAAGGATTGCGTATGGCAGATCACGGACCTCTCCCCTCAGGGCAGGCCAGTCAATCAGCAGCGAATCAGCAATCTCCACCCCTTCATAGCTAGGCGCAAAGGCAACAAGCCTGTTGTTCAGACTCCGGCTCCTCTGAGTTGTCTCTGACGAAAGTGTCACACTGTAGATGTAAGAGAAACGGTATTTCTTAAGGGCGAAGGGAGCCTCACGGTACAAAAGCCCCGGACTGCGGAACTCCTCGGTAACAAGCGCCTCGAACGGCAGGTATGAGAGGATGTTGTCAGGTGAGATCACTATCCTTTCACCGATAAGGTATGGTTCAGCCGGCTCGATCAGAACACGGTAGAGACTGAGAGCCAGATCCATATATTCATTGAAAGGAGCTCGTGAGCCGCTCCTCGCCGGAGGAGCCGACAACATTGTACGGAACCGTTTCAGATCGGAAAAGAAGCTGGTGTCAATGTCTCTTGTTATTACTTCGGTTCGCCTGTTATTGGCAACGAAGATGTACAGCCTGTTATCCGTAAGGACATAGCTGAGAAGGTTAACCCTGCGTCCGATAACACTGCTGATGTCGCTCAGGGGCGTCACCTCACTCCTGAATTTCAGGTTATAGTATGCCGGGTATTCATTTTCAAATATCCGCACAAGGGAATCCCGCGACCTGAGCAGCCGGAAGGTTACTCCCTCCCATGTCACAAGCCTCTGTGTGTCAGGCACCGTTTTCAGTTTCTCCTTAAGCATCAGATCTTTATAGAACCCGATTTCTCTCCTGATCTCCCCGTCAAGTTGTGTCAGTTCCTGCGGAAGGGAGAAGCGTGCGGCATTGAGCTCCCTCATTGAAGCAAGGAACCCGGCCACCTTGCTCCTCTCCGAGAACTCGAAAAAACCGGCAAGTGATTCGCGGTCGTGCTCCGCCTCATAAATCTTTGCATAGTTGTCAATGATGCCCATATAAATATCCCTGGAGTAGGAACTGAAGCTTGTCCTGCTCTCCTCCTCGCTCATCTCAAGCCTGCGACGGTCATAAAGTGCGGTGATCCTGCTACCGGCAGCAGCAGCCTGCCTGAGATATTCAATACTGTTTGCTGAACCGGAAAGTTCATTCAATGCTTCGTACCTCAGCTCAAGAAGACGGATATCCTCTTCAGAAATGCCGCTGATATCAGTGGAATCCATGTCACCCGGTCCTGCTGTTTGCGGCGTGCGGGTTATCTCCTCCGTGATATTAAGCACTTCCCCGGACCTGCCCGCATCTGCCAAAGCCTGCGCATACTTTACGGTTATGAATTTTTTCATCGGGATATCCCATGGATTCCTTCGCACGTAACCCAGGCACTCGTCGTAAAGCGCGAGCGATCTTTCACTGTCGCCAGGAGTATTGTTTACAAAGTCCGCAACAGAAACCAGTGTTGTGAAGTACTCCCTGCTCTCGGGCCCGTAAGTGCTTTTTACATTTTCAAGACCTTCTTCCAGTACCTGTTCTCCTTCCCTTAGGCGGCCCTCTTCAGCCAGAAAACCCGAATAGTTGATATTAAGGAGAAATTTATCATGTGTGTTCTGCCCGTCCCTTATTGCCAGGCCAGCCCTGAACTGTGCCTCCGCATCAAGAGGCTGACCGAGCCTGCGGTGCACCTGTGCCATTGTATTGTGCATCAGTATCCTGGAATCAACACTTGCAGCCGGATCCAGTTCGTACATCCTCAGCGCCTCCCTGCAGTAAACAAGTGATTTGTTATACTCAAGGGTACGGTACAGACTAAGCCCTATTACATGGTATAGGTCAGCTTTTATCTTAGATGGTATCTCATCAGGGTAAATCTTTGAAATCTTTAAACCTGATTCTGCCAGCTCAACAGCCTGGCCCGGATCATTCAACTCAAGGCATATGCTGGCAAGATTGATGTAATTGGTTGTCAGGCCTGACGAGTCGTTGCCGGAAACGGCTCTCTTCGCCTCCAGCCCTCTGACGCCGAGCCCGTAAGCGTGAGAATAATCGCCCAGCCTGTGGAGAGAAACGGCCATATTGCTGAGGCCGTTGGCGTACCTCCTGTCAGCAAGGGAAAGTTTTTCCCGGAAACCGGTGGAGAGGCGAAAACAGTCATATGCACGATTTAAAGTGTTGGACTGATACAACTGGACTCCTACAAAATAATATGCATCTGAGAGCAGCAGGGTATCCATGATCCGGGTACCGGCCAGAATGACTTCGATCTGACCAGCTATCAATTCAGCTACAGAGGCATCAGAACGCCGCTCCAGGAGAACGGCGAGAGAATCGGTCAGTTCCCTGAGCCGCACCTCCCCGGATTCCTTCTCGTAATTGCCCGTAAGCGGATCAGGTACAGGCCCCCGGGCCAAACCCGGAGAGCTGCTGATAACCGCAAAAAACAGGTATGTAACAATGATTATGTCCGCCCTCAGACTCATCAGTGTGATTCTTCTTTCTTCCGCCGGTAAAAGTATAAAACAATCCGTTACTGTGACAGCAACTTTTCTCTCCTTATACATCACTGTCATTCAGTATGTTGCATTTTTTTTGAAAAATAATTCATTTTTTCGTGTCACAAAAGGGCACTTTCTGACATGTACGGTATAAATGCCAATTAAACCCTGATTTTTAAATAAAGAAAAACTTACACTATGAAGACCCTGACAATTGAAAACTTTTCTGATTTTGTTCTTTCAAACGAGGAAATGATTAATGTACGCGGAGGAAACGGCGGTAAAAATGACACGATGACCGATCCGACCAGGCCTCCTGTCATCATAGAGATCTGATTTGTAAAACAGAGCCGGCTTTTCCGGCCAGAATATATAACATAACGGGTGCAAATCTGCGTTTAGCAGTGGCACCCTGACATCAGGCAGCGCGTGCGTATGCCGGTGCTATGCACGGAAAGGCATGCGGCCGATTGTCAGTAACTGTTTGACTGATAATTTATAAGTGTGAAATAATACAATAGAAGATGAAGACAAGGAATGTCAACAATGCCATTGAGGACTTCCTGGGCGGTCATGCAGACAAAGCCGGGAAGGAATGGCTTAACAACGAAATTAAGAAAGATCCTTCGCTGGCAAGGGAATTCATTCTGAGAAGAAAAACCGATGAGATCATTGCTGATATGCATGTGATGGATCTCAGGAATAAACTCGCCGCTATAGAGAGGAATAAACGATCCGCAGGCACAATTCGCAGAACCATTGTGAAGAGTGCAAGGTATGCGGCTGCAGTCGCAATTATTGCGCTCATCTCCACAGCATCCTACATGGTTCTCAGGCCAGGTTCATCACCCGATGAACTGTACTCCGCCAATTATTCCAGATATGAATCACCCGGAGCTGTGAGGTCTGCCGTCAGCCCCGGAAATTCATTGATGGAGAACGCCATTGCCTCCTATTCCGCAAGGGAGTATGACAAAGCCATCATGTACCTTGAACAGGTGATAAACACCGGTCAGGAGGATATGGAATCCGTTTTCATGCATGGGATGGCCAACATGGAGATAAAGAACTACCCGGTGGCGAGCGGATCCTTCACCCGTGTCATCGAGCACAATGACAACCTGTATCTGGAAGATGCCGAATGGTACCTTGGTCTGTGCTATATGATGACAGGCAACAGGGAAAAGGCAATCAGGCAGTTTGCTGACATTGCATCATCGGACAGCAGGTACAGGAAGCAGGCGGCAAGGCTCGCACGAAGAATAAAGTAATACACAAACTGTTAAAATAGTTCATATGTTCGAGATTCTTCGCAATGTCTACAGAGAGACGGATATGACAGCAAGGATGAGGCACGAAAAACTGGACAAGATGATCAACAGACCAAATATACTCGCAGGCGTTTCCCACGAGGTAAGGACTCAGATGAACTCAATCGTCGCCTTCTCATACCTGATGAACAATGAAAGGTTCAGTGATACAGAAAAGCGCGAGTTTTCAGAGCAGATTATTACCTCCTGTGAACAACTGATCGGATTGTTTGAGAATTTCTTTGACACCGCATCCCTTGAATCAGGGTCAGCAAGGGAAAATCTCCGGGATACAGACATTACAAGACTTTTTGAGTCCCTAACCTCAGATTTCAGGGTTTTCATGAGGAAAAAGGGGCGTGATAACGTTGTCCTTATTCAGGAAGACAACCTCCCGGACAAGCTTATGCTGAAGCTTGACGTGGCGAGGACAACGAGAATAGTCAGCAATCTGTTCAGGAATGCACTCGACAGCACTTTTTCAGGGTTTATAAAAGTCGGGTGCACTCACAATGACGAGAGAATAACATTTTACGTTAAAGATTCTGGCCAGGGTTTCCCCAAAAGCAGTGATCTGCTGCTTTCCGACAATCCTGAGATCCAACATTCCGAAAGTCAGGATACCTATTCCGCTATGAATTTAATCCTGGCCAGAAATCTTATTCTTGCATTGGAGGGCTCTATCAGGGTTGAGCCCAATGATGCCGGAGGAACATCCGTATTTGTCTCTTTACCCGCCAGGGAGAGCTCTGGTTTGAAAATACTCACCGGTACCTCCTCAGAGAATAAAATAGCAATCTGATTCACTGAGGATCAATGACTGTCTGATGTGAGAAGTCAGGAGGGTGGCCCAAGGCCCCCTCCTTTGCCGGTTTCCGGGGGGCCCATTCATCCTCCGGTGATTGACAGGCACCATTATTTGTGCGTTCCTTCCGACAGGATTGTGATCTCAGTCCGCCTGTTAAGCCTCTTGCCTGCAGGGGTGATATTGTCAGCCACAGGAGATATCTCACCATAGCCGTGTGAAAATATCCGGTCTTTGTCAATGCCTCTTTTTATCAGATATTCCCTGACCGATTTGGCCCTCATTTCCGAAAGCCGCTGATTATGCTCCTCGCTGCCGTCTGAATCCGTGTGGCCGCCAATTTCAATCACCACGACGGGATTGACCCTCAGGAATTCAAGCAATTGTTCAAGTTCGGGCATTGACGACTCCAGCAACTCCCAGGAGTCGGTATCAAAGAAAACGTTATACATCCGCATGAACTCTCCTACTCTTACCCGGTTAAGTGCAACGGTTTTTGTGAACGGTTCAGAGGAGGTGTATCCCTCTGCAAAGTCAAAGTTTTCCGAGAATATCATATATCCGCTGGCAGTCACATTCAGTCCGTAGCTGCTGCCCTGTGGCAGGCAGACGAAAAACTCTCCCCTGCTGTCAGTTACCGCACTGATAACATCCAGACTGCGGGTGAGATCACTCAGCTCATATTTTGCAACAATTGGCTGTCCTGATGCCTTGTCGATAACCGTGCCCTTGAAGTAGAGAACAGGTTCAGGCTGAATTGCAGCAGGCAGGTCAAGATAAAAAATATCCTTCCCATTTTCCTTTTCACGAACCGAGGAAAAGTATGCTCTCCGCCCTGATGACTCAATAACAAGTCCTGTCTCGTCTGCAGGCGTGTTCACCGGGGGGCCGAGGTTCTCAGGGGTGCTCCAGGTGGAATCACGGTTCATTGTTGTGACGTAGATATCATGACCGCCAAAGGATTCCCTGCCATTGGAGGAGAAATAGAGTGTTTTGCCGTTGAAATAGATGAAGGGAGAGAACTCGTCACCCAAAGTATTGATGTTTTTGCCCGGGTTAACCGGTTTGCGCCATTTGCCGTCGCTGCCTCTTGTGGAGTACCAGATATCCATTCCTCCCATCCCGCCTGGCCTGTTACTTACAAGGAAAAGCATCCTGCCGTCAGGGCTGATAGAAGGCTGTGATTCCCAGTAGGTTGTATTTACCGGGGTCCCGAGATTGATTCCCGGTGACCATCTGTTACCGTCAAATGACGAAAAATAGATGTCACACCTCCCCTGTCCGTCGCTCCGGTCGCATGCGGTGAAATACATTGATCTTCCATCCGATGAGATGGACTGTGCGCCCTCGTTCCCGGCCGTATTGAGCGGTGCTCCTGCATTGCGTGCTGTTCCCCAGTATCCGTCAGATGCCCATCCGCTTATATAGAAGTCCTCCTGGCGGTCGCGTCCGTAATCCCTTCCGTAACCTGAGGCTCTCTTTACCTCCCGGGTAAAAATCAACTGATGGCCGTCACCGGTAACTGTAGGCCAGTATTCGTCAAGTACTGTGTTTACGGAGTCGCCCGCACTGACCGGTTCAGTCTCAAATAGTGATACCGGAAATGACAGGGCAAAACGGCAGCTGGCGATCATCTTTTCCGCCTCACTTCTCAGTCTGGCCGTGGCGCCCTGCTGGTTCAGGTAGGCCTCGAGATGGTTCAAGGCTTCGAAATACCTTCCCGTTCGCATCTCAGCCTTACCGAGACTGAAAAGAGCCGGGGGAAAGAAGAGAGAATCGATTTCTACAGCCGAACGGTAATGATACACTGACTTTTCCCAGTCACCGGTATCAGCATAGAGCTGTCCAAGCAGAATCTGAGCCTCATAGAACCGGTTGTCTTCCTTTACTGCAAGCTTCAGGTTAGTCTCTGCCCTGTCATAATAGAGCAGCTCGTAATCCCTCTTTCCCTGATCATAGTACTTAAGTGCCCTGTTGGAACGGGTATGCAGCGTCTGGCCCGAAAGCGTACACTGGCTCAGCATGATCAACAGAAGCAGGGCAACAATTTGTGTTCTCACTCTCTGTCAGGGAATATGCATGAATTTATGAGCCTGAAGGGATACTCTCCATGCGGGGTTTCTCTTTACGTATTCTGTAATTTCCTCAATCATCTCCCTGTAACGGCTCCACTCAGGCTGCAGCAAAAGCTGACAGACGGGGTCAACCTTCCGCCTGTAGACTTCAGCTTCCTCAAAATCCTTGCCATCCTGAATTACAACCTTTATTTCATCTGCAATTGCCCATATAGCGGGTAGCGGCGGAGAGTCCCTCTTAGGTGAGAGGGTGATCCAATCCCATTTGCCTGTAA
>Ga0209467_1002238_pt1 | contig 14167 bp, 13 predicted proteins | sample Higcelwee11metaG_FD_187175 | JGI IMG/M metagenome (GOLD analysis project Ga0209467, IMG submission 187175) | Freshwater pond sediment microbial communities from the University of Edinburgh, under environmental carbon perturbations - High... | ecosystem: Environmental > Aquatic > Freshwater >...
CGCGTTCAGGCCGGTTCTACGGTCAATACGGGGGATCCAATGGTTGACTTCGCGTAAGCGGGGCAACGGAAAACACTATGTGGCAGAATATACTTACATTTTTGCAATCAACCGGCTTTGCCGGATTCGGCGCCAGCCAGATGATGGTGCTCGGGTTCATTCCAGGCGAAGTCATCATGCTTGTCGTGTCCTGTATCCTTCTGTACCTGGGCATTGCCAAGAAATTCGAGCCATTGTTGCTCGTGCCGATCGCATTCGGCATGTTGCTGTCCAATCTTCCTCTTGGCGGTGTATTTGACGCTCCGACCCAGTCCATGTCGGGCGGACTCATCTACTACCTGTACTACGGTGTGAAGATGGGCATCTACCCGCCGCTCATATTCATGGGTGTCGGCGCAATGACCGATTTCGGCCCGCTGATAGCGAACCCCAAGAGTCTCCTCCTGGGAGCCGCCGCGCAGATCGGCATCTTTGTTCCGTTTGTGCTGGCATTCTATCTTGGTCAGTGGTTCCCTTCGCTCGGCTTTGACCTCAAAGCGGCGGCGAGCATCGGTATCATCGGTGGAGCCGACGGCCCGACGGCAATTTACCTGACCAGCAAGCTCAAGCCGGAGCTCCTGGGCCCGATAGCGATAGCCGCATACTCGTATATGGCACTGGTGCCGCTCATTCAGCCCCCCATCATGATGGCGCTGACCACCAAAAAGGAGCGGGCCATAAAGATGGACCAGCTCCGCGAGGTCACAAAGGTAGAGAAGATCGTATTCCCGATAGCGGTAACGATATTCATTGGCCTTATCCTGCCGGCAGCCGTGCCGCTCCTTGGATCGCTTATGCTTGGCAACCTGTTCCGCGAGACGGGCCTTACAAACCGCCTGTCCGACACGGCACAGAACGCCCTGATCAACATTCTGACCATTTTCCTTGGCATATCGGTCGGAGCGACGGCCAACGCCGCACGTTTCCTGCAGCCACAGACGCTGATGATCATAGCACTTGGCCTCTTTGCCTTCTCATGCGGCACGGCGGGCGGTGTGCTCTTTGGCAAGCTGATGAACTGGTTCTCAGGTGGCAAGGTCAACCCGCTGATCGGTTCGGCCGGCGTTTCGGCGGTGCCGATGGCCGCCCGTGTCTCTCAGGTTGTCGGCCAGAAGGCCGATCCCAGCAACTACCTCTTGATGCACGCGATGGGCCCGAACGTGGCCGGCGTCATCGGCAGTGCCGTAGCGGCTGGCGTGATGCTTTCGTTCCTCGGTTGATTAGACAGAAGCCAACGAGCCGGCTTCCGCGGTGTAGTTGGCTGCAAACAAGGCCATGAAACGAAGGCCGTCCACGGGTAACCGTGGACGGCCTTTTCTTGTGGGGCCGCGGGCAGGCGCCTGCAGCCTATGTTGCTATGGTGTACGTTGCCCTATCTGCCTCGCGGACCATACAGGTAGTTGAAGTAGTCCATCTTGGTAGACAGCGTCTTCGTGAAATTCGGCATGGTCAGGCGGTACGATTCGATTGACCGCCAGAAGTCAAAGAAGCCACGGTCGCGGCCGTATGCGTCGGCGTAGATCCTGGTTGCCAGCGCGTCGGCGGTGCCCTTGATAGTTTCCGATTGTTCGTATGCCTTGGACAGGACCGAGCGCTGCTCGTTCTCCAGCTTGCCAAGCCATTCAGACTTCTTGCCCTCGCCGAATGATCTGAAGGCCTGGGCAATCTGATTGCGTTCCTTGATCATCCTGTTGTAGACGCTCTCGGTCAGTTCGTCGCTGTAACGGATCTGCCTGGGAACGACATCGAGTATCTCGATTCCATACTCGGGTGTAAGCTGTCTGGCGATCGTCAGCATATCCTCGGAAATTTTACGTCGACCCTTGTCTATGGTCTCATACGAAGCCTGGGTCTGGGTCAGCTGGCGCAGGGAATCCGAACCTTCCGCGTCGCCGGTCTCGAAGGTCTCGCGCGAAGTTGATTGCAGAATTTCGTTGGAATTGCGCACCGCTTCCCTGAGGAAGTTTGACGAGATGACGGTACGGACAGCGCTGTCTATCACATCATCAAGCTTGCCGTAAGCGCCGGTCAGCGTGGATACCGATTCATAGAACTGTTTGGCATCGACGATGCGCCAGCGGGCGGTGGTATCCACCCATATGAACTGGTTTTCCTTGGTAGGAATACGTTGCGCCTCGCCGTCCCATGACATGACCTTCTTGGGGTACGTGACAACGGTATCGACGAAGGGAGACTTGAATTTGAGTCCAGCGTTGGCCTCAACCTTGGTTATCTGGCCAAAGCGGATGATGACTGCCTGGTAGCCTTCCTGCAACATATAGAAAGGTCCCATCAGTACGACCAACCCAAGTGCGATGACGGCGATGACCAGGACGGTTATGAGCTTCTTCATTTTGTACCTCCGGCCGGAGCGCCAAAGCTCTTGATAGGCAAGAAGTTGCCCAATGAACTGTCTATCAGTTCAATACCCTTCTCGTTGGCGAATACCGATTCTATCATCTCGTAATACAGGCGATCCCGCGTAACATCGGGTGCCTTCCGGTATTCCTCGTAGACAGCCTTGAACCTGGCGACATCACCATTGGCCCGGTTCACTCGTTCGGCCGCATAGCCCTTGGCTACCTGCACCAGCGCGTCTGCCTGGCCGGTGGCCTTCGGGATCTCCTTGTTGTATGCTTCCTTGCCTTCGCTGATAAGCCTGTTCATGTCCTGAATGGCCTTGTTGACATCTTCGAAGGCCGCCTGCACACCGGCCGGCGGGACGATGTTCTGCAGTTTCACGGCGATGATGTCGATGCCGAGGCCGTACTCTTTCAGGGTCTTGTTCATCAGATCGGCGCCGGCCTGCTCTATGGCCACGCGCTGCGAACCCATCACGTCAAGGATGGTCCTGTCTCCAACGAGCATGTTGATGACTGACTGGCTGATGTCCCTGATCGTCTTCTGTCGATCTTCCACATTGAAGAGCCATGCCTTCGGATCGCTGATCCTGTACTGGATTATCCATTCGACGTCGACGATATTGAGGTCGCCGGTAAGCATCGTCGATTCTTCCGGATACTTGCGGTCTTCATACTTCGTCTGGACTCCAGCCATCTCGGTCCTGAAACCGAATTGCTCGGCCTGAACGACCCTTGTCTTGACGTTGAAATTCTTCTGGATGCCGAATGGCCATTTGAAGTGCAGCCCTGGTTCGGCAACCTCGGTGAACTTTCCAAACGTCAGCACGACGGCCTGCTCTGTCTGGTCCACTACGAAGAAACTTGTGGAGAACAGCACAATGACCGCCACTGCGGCTGCGATCAGAACGACAGTCATGATCTTGACCGGTCCACGTAACGGTGTAACGTTTCTGTCTGACATGGATCCCCCTTTATTGATTCAGGGTACAGCGATGCGGAGGCATAATCAAGCAAGTCGGGCGGCTTTTCACCACACGCCCCCGGTTTGCAGGGGTGTGCCCAGAGGCAGCTGGGCCGCGAACGATGGGCCCAGCGCCGAGCCGAGCAGGCTCATCGCCATGGGGCTCAGTGGCGCCTGTACGTCGAGCCCTTCGGCCGATCCGACGCCCGGCGGCGTTTCGAGCCGGAGGCAATGGAGCATGTATCCCCCAGACTGATGTTTTCCGCCATACTTGGCGTCTCCGAGCAGTGCGAGTCCCCGCGATGCGGCCTGGACTCGAATCTGGTGGGTTCTGCCTGTTTCCAGATGGATCATCGCCAGTGTACAGCCTTGGGCACGCACGAGCGGCTCGACTCGGGACACGGCGCTCTTGCCGTCCATTCCGGTAGTAGTGGTCATGGTGTCAGTATCGCGTGACAGGACATCATTCCAGTCCATCGGCCGGTCAAGGTCGCCACCCAGCAGGGCCAGATATGTCTTGCGTATGCGTCCGTTCCGTAGGGCCTCGCTGAAGGCTATCGCGCCATGGAGGCTGGCCGAGACGGCAAGTGCGCCCGACGTGTTGCGGTCAAGCCTGTGCAATGGCGCAGGAACGAACACCAGCGATTCGGCCATGCGTTCCGCGAAATAGGCGCGTGCCAGCGTGTCGATGCCATCGGGCCCATGTGTCAGAATGCCCGCAGGCTTGTTGATGACGACCAGGTCGGGCGTCTCCACTATGATCATGGCCGAGAACCGTCGCGAGCCGTGTTGCTCGGCCTCGTCCGGCGAAGGACGGAGCCTCGGGGTCGATGTGGTGGCGTCCAGCCTGACCTCGACCGTGTCTCCCGCGGCCGTCCGTGTAGCGCCGTCGGCTCGCTTCCCCGCGAGGCGCACCGAACCATCACGAAAGAGCCGATAGACGAATGATAGCGGTTTGTCCTGATACAGCGCCCTGATTATTCTGTCCAGGCGTCTTCCGGCATCATCGGGGCCAATGGTAAAGCGTTGTGTCGTATAGGGCATGCTGTGGCGTCCTGGATTCTGGCTAACGAGCGTTTATACTGAATAGTGCAGATACGTCTTGACAAGGTTCATCATTATAACTGAAATTCTTGCAATGGAACACCACAGGGCGCTTGCCTTTACTGCCTTGCTGAGAAACGATGTTTTCTTCTCCGCGGCAATGAGCCTCTTCATCGCCCAGTTCGCGAAGGCGCTGATTGTGCTGCTATCCAACCGCAAGGCTGGGTTCAAACAGATCATGTCGACGTTGTTCTGGAAGACTGGCGGCATGCCCTCCAGCCATAGCGCCCTTGCCATAGCGATAGCGACAGCCATAGGATTCTCCGATGGCGTCTCTTCCGACATCTTCGCTCTGTCCTTGTTTTTTGCCCTGGTAGTCATTCGTGACGCGATGGGTGTCAGACGCGCAGCCGGCGTGCAGGCCAAGGCGCTCAATGTATTGGGAGCGCGGATGTCCAAGCGACTGCACATCCCGTTCAAGCCAGTCAAGGAAATCAACGGCCACACCTTTCCGCAGGTTGTGGTCGGAGGCTTGATGGGCTTTTTCATCGCGCTTGCGGTGAAGACACTGTAGGACACGTGATTGCGATAGAACGCGGGTCTGCCCGAATTTTCGTCATCATGGGCGTGGCAGCGGCGATGCTTGGTGCCGTAGTTGGCATCGGCATGCCGCGGATAGGTGCACAGCAGGCCGCCGGATCGAGGATTATCGCGATACCAGCATCGACGTCGGAACAGGCTGTGCTCGATGCCCTGAGGGCCATCGGGATAGACCGAGTCTGGAGCTCGGCAAACACGACCATTCCTCTGAGTGACTTCTCCCGCATCGTCGATGTGCCTTTTTCAGAGGCAGATTTGCGGGCTGGGTCCGGAGATCCCCGTAGGACACCGCTCTTCGATGAGCTGGAACGACGGTTGGCTGCCCCGGGCCCCGATGGTTCAACGTGGCGATTGGTGTATCTGCAGTCCGCCAGGGCCCGTGATGACGTGGCGATATCTGCTGCTCTGGCGGGGTTGGGTATCAGCTGGGCATCGAGCGCTCCGGAAGGCACGCCGCTCCATAGCTACTGGTGGTGGGCGCCAGTATGCGGATGGGGGCTTTGGCTCATCCTCAGGCGCCCAAAGGGCGATCGTCTGCACCGTGCCCTGCTCGTCTGCGCATGGCTCCCGATGCTTGCCGGATCGAGCCCCGAGTCAATCATACTGGCCGTGGTATTGCAGTCGGCAACCCTGCTGGTGGTTCTGGCCAGAGCCTCACGTTCAGTCAGATCGGTGCGGGCGGTGCTGATTCTGCATGCCTTCATGATCATCGCCATGCTTGTCCTGGATCCATTCAGCGCAGTCCATGTTCTTGTGTCTGCGGCCCTCGCCGGTCTGGTTCTATATATGCATCCGCGGCTGGACCGCTTTCTGCACCGACGATGGATGCACAAGGCCCCTGTTTTTGTACCACTGACCATCATGGGACTGCGCAATCAGGCCCGGCGCATGACGATGGGGCTGGCCGTTCCCATGCTTGCCGTTGGCATCCTTACGGTATTGTTGCCAGGCGGCTCGAGGGCAGTCGCCGATGGCGCCGGGCTTCGCGTCGAACGAAGCCAGCGGCTTGACCGTCTGGACGGGCGGGATCTCCTGGAAAAGCACATCGCATACCAGCGCGCCCTGACGTGGGGGAGGATAGGCGACGCTGTCTGGGGACAGAAAGCCTTCACGGAGGCCTACCAATACGTTGAAAAATCCGGTACGATGCATCGCTCGAATGGCGGCGGACAGGCCAGTCCTGGCCTGAATGGTCCGGATCCGGAACAGAGCGTAACCATGCCGAAGCAGGCACTTGCCATACTTGCAGAGGGATGGGCATTCGAGGTGGTCTCTGTTCGACCGGTTCCACAGGCCGACGAGTAGCGACACCTGCGCAATGACGAATACAAGATCGAGATGACAGGACGTTGCATGACCAGAGTTCGCGAATTCAAGCACGGAGGCGTTGCGGTCGATCACCGTGTGCCCTATCGGCCGGCGCCCATAGAGAATGCTTTTCTGCCGATGAATGCCGTTGTCGCGCTCAAGGATGCCAAGGCATCCGTGGAGCCATCGCCGGTAGTATCCGTAGGGCAGGAAGTTCGAGAGGGCCAGCTCCTTGCCAGGTCAAAAGGAAACGGTTCTCCCAATGTTCATTCGCCGATCCCGGGCATTGTAAGGAGAATCGAGACCGTAACGATGCCTGGCGGCTATCAATCCAGGGTCATCGTTATTTCTCTGGAAGGCTCCTTCAGCATGCTGGGCAAGCGGTCGGAGCGGTATCTCTGGAAATCGCTCAACAAGGCGGACATTGCGCACATCATCCAGGAAAAGGGCATCGTCTGCGTTTCGAGTGGCAGGCCTCTGCACGATGTGATGACTGCCCATGTCGACCATCCGGGATCGATCATGGTTGTCAGTGCGCTGGAGATGGATCCATACCGGCGTACCGAAGAAGCGCTTATGGAACAGCGTACCGAAGATGTGGTCGACGGCTGGGCCATAGCGGCGCGGGTCGTGCTGCCATCCAGGGTCATCGTCGCGCTCGACGAAGGTGTCTCGCCGGAAATCAGACAGAAGCTCACTTCCATCATGGCGGCCTCCGAACTTGAAGCGTCGATAGAACTCTTTAGAAGGCGTTTTCCGCAGGACATGCAGGGACAGATCGCAGACGCTCTCGGCATCGACCGGCCCGATCAGTTGTTCGTGCTGGAACCCAGTACGCTTGTGGCGCTCCATGACGCGGTCGTGTCCAACAAGCCGCATATCGAACAGTATGTCTATGTCGGTGGCGGAGCGATCAAGCATCCCGGCATACTGAAGGCAAGGATCGGTGCTCCGATCGGGGACCTGATCGAGGAGTGCGGCGGCTTCCTGGGCCAACCAACGCGGCTGGTAATCGGTGGGCCATTTCGCGGCAGACTCGCCGCCAACCTCGATGTGTCGGTGACCAGATCGACGCGCGCGGTGCTGGCGCTGACGGCGGCCGAGACCAGATGCGCTCCCGAACGCCCATGCGTCCGGTGTGGTGACTGCGTCGAGGCCTGTCCCGAGGGGCTCGATCCGTTCAGGCTACTCAAATTGCTCAGGGCTGGACGGCGTGACGAAGCGCTCCTCATCGGGCTGGCACGGTGTTCTTCATGTGGAGCCTGCGCCTACGTCTGCCGCTCGCGCATTCCACTGGCACACATTTTTGACACGGCACGGGAAGGCGGATTGGTGTCATGATCGATACACGCGTACAGGCTGGCCTCTGGCCGCCCTATATACATGGATGGAAGACGAGCGGCAAGGCCTCATGGATATGCATCATGACGTTGCTGCCTATCGTAGGATGGTCATCAGCCCTGTATGGACGACAGGCTCTGGAGGTCTGGATTTCTGCGCTTGTCGCTTCGATCGTGGCCGAGGCGATCGCCTCCGCGCTGCTCAGAAAGTGGACACTCGGTGATGGCAGCGCTGCCATCACGGGCCTTCTGATTGCCTCGGCGATGCCACCGGGCGTTCCATGGTACATCCCTATGGTCGCCTCGCTCTTTGCCATACTGATTGTCAAGGCAGCCTTCGGCGGGCTTGGATCAAACTGGATGAATCCGGCTCTGGGCGGCATAGCCTTCGCATACGCGAACTGGCCTGCCGCCATGCGTGAATTTGTAATGCCCAGGATCATTTCCGGTGTCGATGGCGTCAGCGCCTCCACACCGCTGGCCTTCGCGAGGGGTCTGACCGGAGGGCTGGACGGCCGCGTGATGGATGCGTTGCGCGGAGCAGGCTATCCGCTGTCCGGCATCGATACGAAGATTACCGGATTCCTGAACGATATGCTGTTCTCCAGGCTTGGCGCGCGATTGCCCGATGGCTACTTCGACATGCTGCTGGGCTTCAAGCCGGGTGCCCTCGGTGAGAGTGCACTCTTCCTTGTCATGATCGGCTCGATAGTCCTCATAGCGCTGAGGCTGATCAAGGTGCAGATACCGCTGGCAATGCTTGGCGCCTTCGGGTTGCTCGCGCGGGTCTTTGGTACAGGACTGCCCGGCGAAAACCTGTTCGCCGGCGATGTGCTCTATGCCCTTTCGGGTGGCGGGATTGTGCTCGCTGCGTTCTATATGGCCAGCGATCCGGTCAGCTCGCCGGTGGGCCGGACCCACGGCTACATATATGGAGCAGCCACCGGTGCCCTGTGTTTTGTCTTCAGGCGGTGGGGGACCTATACCGAGAGCGTCGTATACGCGATCCTGGTGATGAACATGATCACGCCATTCATGGAACGAATCGGTACGATGCCGCGGTCATCCGGCCAGAAGGCGAGCACGATATGAGCGGCCCGGCATTCGACAGGAACCTCGCGACAGGAATTGTACTCGTGTTGCTGTGCACGACTGCCGCCGGACTTGGGTCTCGATATGCTGCCGCCCAGGCGGCTGCATACCTTGCGCAGCAATCCGACCAGTACCTTGCGGCACCAGCCAGACACTCGGTCTGGAACACCCTGCGGACCGGCCAGGTCATAGGGCGCGCCGTCTCTGCCAAGCAGGGCGCAGCATATCTCATATCTATAAGGCGACAGGGTGGTGAATACCGTGCCATCGCACGGTCAGACGCCGATGGCGCGTTGCTATCGTTGGTATCACTTGGAGCCAATGCCGGCTTCTCGTACGCACCCAGACTCGATGCGCTATTCGCTCGCGCGGCCGGGGTCGCCAAGCATGGTGACGATTCACCTATCGACCCGGCGCTCAAACCGATGATAGTCGATGCACTCGAGACCATAACGACGCTTGAACGCGCGAGAACGGAGTCTGCCAATGCCCAATGACGATCGAACCGTGACGACACGGGCCTGGGCGGCTTTCGTTGGCCTCACTCCACTGCTGGTGTTCTCCAATGGGCTCCTCATCGGTCTGGTGCTTGGCATGACCTTCCTTGTCGTTCACAGCACTGCCTCGGCGGTGGCCCTGCTGGTACCGGTTTCATTTGGCCGCCGTCGCATATTCGTGTTCTCGATGGCCGGTGCGATGATCGCGGCGAGCGTCTGCGCGACCCTGATCAGGATCATCGATCCACTGCTGTTCGAGTCGGCCTTCACCCGTATCTTCCTGACTGCCTACACCGTTCCTGTGTTCAATGCTGCGGTTGTTCCGGCCTCGATGGCGGACCGCGAGCGCGCATGGGAGAACATGGCGCGGGGCCTGGGCTATGGACTGGCAATAGTTCTCGTCGGCCTTGTGCGGGAACTGATGGCGTCCGGAGGTGTAACGATGGTGCAGGCTATCAATCCATCGGTTCTCCTGCCAATCATGGCACAGCCGGCCGGCGCCATGGTGTTGCTGGGTCTGGTGGCTGCCGGCTTCCGCGTTGCCACCGCAAGGAGTGTCAATCGATGAGCATTTTTGGCCTGGCTTTCTACTTCACGTTCGGGGGCAATATCCTGGTGCAGTGGGGCGTGTTTCCCAGCGCCAGGACTGTCCGTGTCGGTTCCTGGGGTGCTTCCTTTGCTTTCATGATCGCTGCGGCGCTGGCAGCCGTGTTCGATGGTTTCATTTTTAGATATACGCTGACACCGATGGGCCTGGAATCGATGGCTCCTGTCACCTTTGCCCTCTTTGTTTTTGGAATATATGCGGCCATCCGGGCGCTTTTCTCCACCATAAACAAGCCCTTCTTCGATCCTTTTGACGAGAGAAGCTTCCAGTTGACGCTGGTGCTCTACGCGGCGGCGATGACGGCCGGACAGTGCTTCTCATCGGTGTGGCTCTTGCTTGGTGGAGGTGCGATGGCGGCACTGGGCTATCTGGCCGCGACCCGATTTCTCGATGCTATCATGGAACGACTCGAGCTGGAACCTGTTCCTGCGGCCTTCCGCGGTGCTCCCATACGATACATCAGTGCTGGCTTGATGGCGCTGGCTTTCTCGGGAGTCGACGCCAGTTTCTTTGCGCGGATTTCGGGCTAGTTTGGCGGGGCATCCCGACTTTCAGCCTTTCGCGCCTCCATGAACTGCGCTATAATCATCGCTCAGTGACACTAAAGGATGATCCTGCATGCTAAAAACGCATCTGATTCTGGGAACATACAATCATCTTGCTGAAGGCCTCGACGATACAGCATTCGAGAGGACCTATCAGACGTGTTATAGGCCATTTCTTTCGGTACTTAACCGGTTCCCCGAAATTCAGGCAGCGCTGTACTATTCCGGCAGTCTCCTGAAGCGCCTCGAAACCTTGCACCCCGAATACCTGATGCTGCTTGAGGAGATGAGCGCCAGGCGGCAGATCGAACTGCTTGGAGGCGGGTTCTACGCCCCGCTTCTGCCATTGATACCCGGCTCCGATCGTCTTGGTCAGATAGAGTTGATGACGACATATCTGCGCAAGAGCTTTGGCAAGCGCCCGCGTGGGTGCTGGCTTGCCGAGTACGCCTGGGAGCCCTGGCTCGCCTCGACCCTGCAGGCTTCGGGCATGGACTACACGATGCTGCTTGACCGGCAATTCCGCGAGGCGAGCGGTCATGCAGATCTTGAACTGGCGCCTGTCGTTACCGAGGATCAGGGGCGATGCCTGACGGTGCTGCCGGTCCGCGACTGCTCTTCAAGCTTTGGCCATCCTTGTGGCTTCGTCGAGGCCGCGGAAGCGGTGGAACCTTGCGCGCTGACCGTATTGATGCTGCAGGGCGAACACATAGCGGGCCTGTGGGAGGCTTCGGGTCTCGAGTCGCCGGACCTGTATATGGAACGCACCTTTGCGTGGTTCCGCAAGAATTCGCTGGAAGCGGAGACGACGACTCCATCGCGCTTCCTGAAGACCCGGCGGGTTACTTCCAGGCTATATTTTCCTGGGTCAGCATCCACTCGATTCATGCGTGCCATCGCGGCTCCCGGCTCGACAGGAGCGTGTGGCAGTCTCCGGTCGGCTATCGTGCGCTATGCCGGCGCCTCGGCCCTCTATTCCAGAATGTATTACGTGCATCTTCTGATCGGCCAGTTGCGAGGAGACAAGTCCAGGAAGAAGACCGCAGTGGAGGATCTGTGGAAGGGGCAGGGCAGTGACGCCTACTGGATGTCCCCGGCCGGCGGCATTGACAACCCGGCTGTCCGGGAGGTGGCCTATCGATCATTGATCGATGCCGAGATGACGACGAGGCAGAAAGCGGTCTTCGCCCCGGGCATTGTCAGGGCAGACGTCGATTTCGATGGAGGCAAGGAATTCATCTACCAGGGCACGGAACTCAACGTGTATGTCCATGCGCGCGGAGCCGTCATTACAGAGCTGGATGCCCTCAAGGCAAGGCGCAACCTGTGTGACCTGTTTGCCGACGCTCCCGAAGGTGATACAGCAAGAAAGCAGTGTTTCGTCGACAGACTCTATGCCGAAGTTCCCGATGCCGATCGTGCCATCGCACCGTGGAAGGGAGACATTGGCCACTTTGCCACACATCACTATGACGAGATAACCGATGCAGACCAGCAACCATCGATGTCATTCATCAAGGATGGTCTGGTAGGAATCGGTGGTGCCAGGCGGTCGATAGCGATAACCAAGCGGTTCACCTTCAACAAGAAGACCGTGAAGGTCGCCCATGTAATCCAGAATAGATCGGATGCGACCGCATCCTTTTACTTCAGTGTCGAGCTGAACCTGTCACTGGGGCCGGAACCGCTGGAGGCTATACTGGCAGATGCCGTGTCGATTGACCCGGCGGCCCTGTCGGCCGAACACGGCACAGCGCTTGGCACGCCTGCACGCCTTGTAATACGAGGCTCGGGTCCGGTCAAGAGCATCTCCATCGTGCCGAGCACTCCCGCGAACATGAGCGCTGCCTCCATCGGTGCGGTCGTCCGTCAGGGAACCGCACTGCTCCTCACCTGGCCTCTCGAGCTGGCATCCGACGCTACCTGGAGCGCGGAGATCATGCTTTCGATACAGGAATGAACAGAATGCCAGTCTCACTTCCATCCAACCTGGCCGGCACGCGCATCCATCTCGTCGGCGCCAAGGGTACAGGTGTCTGCGCGCTTGCCGAATTGCTCGTCGGCGCCGGAGCCTTGGTCAGCGGATCCGATGTCGATGATGTCTTCTACACTGACGAAGTACTGGCATCCATCGGCGTGCCCGTACGAGGCTTCTCGGCAGACTCGATTACTCCCGACATTGATCTGGTCATCCACTCGGCGGCATACAGACCCGATACCAACCCGGAGCTGGTGCGTGCCCGCGAGCTGGCCATTCCTGTCATGACCTATCCCGAAGCGCTTGGCTCGTTCTCGGCGTTGCGCGATTCCAGTGGCATTTGCGGTGTCCATGGCAAGACCACGACGACCGCCTTGGCCGGCACGCTGGCGCGGTCCTTGCATCTGCCTGCGGCGGTGCTCGCGGGCAGCGCCGTAGGTGCGTTTGGCGGTCGATCGACGCTGACGCTCGGCGACGATCTGTTCATAGCGGAGACCTGTGAATACCGCAGGCACTTTCTTTCGTTCAGACCGCGCCGCGTCATACTGACCAGCGTCGAGCCTGACCATCAGGATTACTATCCCGACTACGAATCGATAGCCGCGGCATTCGTCGAGTACCTGGTTTCGCTGCCAAAGGGCGGTGCGGTTGTCTATTGCGCCGACAATCCCGGTGCTGTTGATGTCTGGACGCGCGCAAGCACGGTGCGGCCCGATCTGCGCGGCACCCCATATGGGTATTCCGCTACGGGTCCCTTCGGTATCATGTCGTACCGGGTCGCCGAGGAGCGCGGCATCTGGACGCTGCGCGGATTCAGCCGGCCATGGCGCATCAGGATCCCCGGAAGGCATATCGCCCTCGATGCCGTAGCCGCGATGGCGCTCTGTTCGGTGATAGTTGCCGACAGGGAATCGGGTCGCCCCCTGAGTGAAGCCGAACTCGATGCGATGGCTCTGGCCCTCGAGCAGTTTACCGGTTCGCGACGCCGTTCCGAAATACTGGGTGATGCGGGGGGCATCCTGTTCATGGATGATTATGCCCATCATCCGACCGCGATCGACGCGACGCTGTCTGGCCTCAAGGAATTCTATCCGCAGCGGCGGCTGGTGGTTGACTTCATGTCGCACACCTATTCGCGGACGGGGGCCCTGCTTGAGGAATTTGCCTCATCCTTCGGGGCCGCGGATCTGGTTGTGTTGCATCGCATCTATCCATCGGCCCGCGAGACGCCCGACCCAGCCATCAGTGGCCGGCTCCTCCATCAACGAGCTCTGGCACATGGCGCCAAGGCCGAGTACTTCGATGAGCCCCTCGATGCGTTGCCATTCCTGCGGTCGGCGCTGCACAGTGGAGATGTATTCATAACGATGGGCGCCGGTGACAACTGGAAGCTGGGTCGTGCGCTCTATGAAGAGTTCTCCGGATCGACGGCGACGAAAGGATCAGCATGAAGAGCATGACAGGCTATGGCGCGGCACGCATCGATGTGCCTGCCATCAAGGCGTCGCTGACGGCCAAGTCCTGGAACAACCGGTTTCTGGAGCTGAGCGTGCAGATGCCCGGATACCTTGGACCGATAGAGCGTCAGATACGCGAGTTCGTAGAGTCGAGGGTTGGTCGGGGCAAGGTCGAGCTTTCAATCAGGGTGCTTGGCGGCGACATGCCGACCAATGTCGTCGTCGATGTATCGAGCGCGGCATCGGTAGCCCAGGCCATACGGCGTCTGGGCGCGGCTGCGGGCATCGACGAGCCTGTGCGCCTGTCTCATATCCTGGGTATCGACGGCATGCTCG
>Ga0209467_1002240_pt1 | contig 14160 bp, 12 predicted proteins | sample Higcelwee11metaG_FD_187175 | JGI IMG/M metagenome (GOLD analysis project Ga0209467, IMG submission 187175) | Freshwater pond sediment microbial communities from the University of Edinburgh, under environmental carbon perturbations - High... | ecosystem: Environmental > Aquatic > Freshwater >...
CATGAAGCTGTTGTCATTTATATAAATAATTGTTAATGTAATACTTCTGTTCAAAGGGTAAAAAATCAGGGATTTTATCCGCTGATCATCGCTCCACTTTTTTCATCAGAACTCACTTTTGTCATTCTTTTATTTTAGTTTAGTGGCAAAAGATTATTCATGAAGGTTCTTATACTTTACGATCTTGATCCTGCCTGGGATAAAACTGAGATAACCGATACCCGCAACTCAGGCAGGGTGCTCTGCCAGTCCCTCATTGATGAAGGAATTGAGACTTGCATCGAGGAGCTGACTGATCCGGATCTGGAAGGATTACTGGAACGGCACAGCCCTGCCGATACAATTATATTTAACCTTTGCGAGACCCTGCCGGGAAGACCCTGCAGTGAGAGGCACGTTCTAGATATTATTGAAAAGAGAGGATTCACTTATACCGGCAATGCTCCGGATGTGATTCACCTGAGCTATGACAAGCAGAAAGTAAAAGAGATCATGGCATCACTTGGAATCAGGGTGCCTTACGGAGCATTACTTACTGCGGAGGAGGCAACGGACTGGAACCTTTTTCCAGCCATTGTAAAACCCTCACGTGAACACTGCAGCCTGACAATCACTGAGAGATCAGTTGTTTTCGACACAACTTCACTCAAGGAACAGATACTTCTGGTGAATAATGACATGAATCAGCCTGCAATGGTCGAGGACTTTATTGACGGCCGTGAGTTCCATGTGTCTGTCTGGAATAATGAATTGCCCGAGATATTGCCTCCGGCTGAGATGGACTTCTCTGCCTTCGCAGAAGCCAGGGAAAGGCTCTGCACATACGACTCGAAATTTACACCCGGTTCACAGCATTACGAAAAGATAAAGACCCTGATTCCGGCGCCTCTTGATGAAAGACTGTTTAAGCGGCTGGAGAAGCAAGTACTTGCTGCATGGAAGGGATTTGGATGTCTCGACTATGCCCGGTTCGATTTCCGGCTGCGGGATGATAAATTCTACCTGCTCGATATCAATCCCAACAACGATATCAGCTTTGATACCAGTTTCGCACTGGCAGCAGAAATAACCAGCTATTCATACGGACAGATGGCAAAACGGATTGTAATGATGGCAGCCGAAAGACACCCGGCTTTTGTTGGAGAGTCACTGACCTGGCAGTAACAACCGTATCAGGGTTAATAAATACTTTCCCGCCTTATCTTAAGATTTTCATCGGAAATGTAGTCATCATACTCCATTTCCCTGTCGATCATTCCTTTCGGGCCCATCTCAATAATCCTGTTGCATACGGTCTGTATGAATTCATGGTCATGAGATGACATCAGGATATTTCCCTTAAACTTTATTAAAGTATTGTTGAAAGCCTGGATTGATTCGAGGTCCAGGTGATTGGTCGGGCTGTCAAGAATCATCACATTGGCATTGCGGACCATCATCCGGGCAATCATGCAGCGAACCTTTTCCCCTCCTGAAAGCACGTTGACTTTCTTGTAGATCTCATCTCCGGAAAACAGCATCTTGCCGAGGAATCCGCGAAGGTAAAGTTCACTGGTGTCTTCCGAATACTGAGCCAGCCAGTCAACAAGTGTTATATCCGATTCAAAGAATTTGTCATTTTCGAGAGGCAGGTATGCCTTCACAATTGTCTGACCCCATTCAATGGAACCTTTCTGAGGCTTATCATGGCCTTTCAGGAGCTCAAACAGGAGTGTCATCGCCCTTGTATCCCGTGCAAGAAAAGCGATCTTATCATCTTTGTTGACAGTGAAGGTAAGGTCCCTGAACAGTGTCTTACCCTCGTAGATGCCTGTTAGCCCTTTGACTGCGAGGACTTTATTGCCGGGTTCGCGGCCGGGGGTAAAGATAATCGCGGGATATCTTCTTGTAGAGGGTTTGATCTCCTCGATATTCAGCTTCTCAATCATTTTCTTACGGCTGGTAGTCTGTCGTGATTTCTTGACATTAGCCCTGAAGCGTGCAATGAACTCCTGCAATTCCTTCTTCTTCTCCTCGGCTTTCTTATTTTGCGACATCTGCTGCCTTAAGGCCAGCTGGCTCGATTCATACCAGAAGGTGTAATTGCCGGAAAAGAGTTGTACCCTGCTGAAATCAATATCGATGATGTGTGTGCAGATTGAATCAAGAAAATGCCTGTCGTGGGACACAACGAGCACCGTGTTTTCAAATTCTGACAGATAGTTTTCCAGCCAGTTTACGGTTTCAAGATCGAGGTCATTGGTTGGCTCGTCAAGCAGGAGGTTATCAGGCTTGCCGAACAAAGCCTGTGCAAGAAGCACCTTAACCTTTTCTTTACCTGTCAGCTCTTTCAGGAGCTTATAATGATTCTCCTCCTTGATTCCCAGTCCGCTCAGAAGGCTAGCCGCATTACTTTCCGCATTCCATCCGTCGAGCTCATTGAATTTTTCTTCAAGGTCAGAGACCCTCATTCCATCCTTCTCGGAAAAGTCCGTTTTGGTATAGAGTTTTTCCTTCTCCTTCGTAATACTCCACAGGAGAGAATGCCCCATCATCACGGTGTCGAGCACCGTGTAGTCATCGAATTCAAAATGATCCTGCTTTAATACGGAGACTCTCTCTCCGGGTCCGTAGGTTACCGATCCCGAACGTGCTTCGACATCTTTCACCAGCATCTTCAGAAATGTTGATTTTCCGGCGCCGTTTGCTCCTATCACCCCGTAGCAGTTGCCGGCAGTAAAGATCTGATTGACATCCTGGAATAAGATGCGTTTACCAAACTGTATACTAAGATTTGAAACTGTTATCATTGATATAAATAATTGCTAATGTAAAGCTTACCTCTAAAAGGCTCGCAAAACTAAGCAATTAATTGTCAATAACGGTTTCCCGGTTAACAATTAGAACTGATTGAACCCTGTCAAAAAGCCTGTGAAACCATTCTTCAATACCAATTGTTGTTATTTTTGCTTTAACGAGAAATCATTAAGATTAGAAATCAGGCGATGAAGAGAAACTACATGAATCCTTACCTGGCGGGTACACTGCTGGGACTGGTATTGCTGCTTGCAATGGTTATATCGGGGCGGGGCCTCGGCGCCAGCGGTGGCGTAAAATATTGTGTCGTTTCAATTGTGGGAGCAGTCAGTCCGCAGCATGTAGAGACCTCGGACTATTATTCGAAATACTTTGAGAATGGTAAAAAGCCTCTGACCAACTGGCTTACGCTTGAGATATTCGGGGTTCTTGCCGGCGGGTTTATCTCCGGAGCAGTCTCCGGGCGGCTTAAGCTCAAGGTTGAGAAATCACCGAAGATAACTGTGACCCGCAGGCTGATCTTTGCTTTCCTGGGCGGAGTCCTGTTTGTCTATGGAGGTCAGCTGGCCAGGGGGTGTACCAGCGGAGCGGCTTTATCAGGTATGGCTGTACTGTCAGTAGCCGGGTTCGTAACAATGATCACCATCTTCGGCTCGGCTTACATGTTTGCGTGGGTCTTCAGGAAAAACTGGATATAAAGCTATGAAGGATTTGCGATTTGCGATTTGCGATTTGCGATTTTCGATTTAGCATGTCAATAATCGACAATCGACAATCGACAATCGAAAAAATAAGGTAATGAGGAATTAATCAGATAATACAAATCAACCAGTATGGCACCTCTTTCATCACTATATGAATTTCCCGAATGGCTCAATATGCTGACTGCATTCCTTATCGGGACAGGATTCGGATTTGCCCTTGAGCAGGCAGGTTTTTCATCAAGCCGCAAGCTGGCGGGAATGTTTTACGGCTATGACGCCACCGTGCTCAAGGTGTTTTTTACTGCCGCCATTGTTGCCCTCATCGGCTCACAGTTTCTGGGTTTCTTCGGAGTCCTCAATCTTAACCAGGTCTATGTGAACGAGTTTTATGTCACCGCCTCCATCGTGGGAGGTGTAATAATGGGAGCAGGGTTCATTATGGGCGGGTTCTGCCCCGGGACGGGCATTTGCGCCATGTCAATCGGCAAGATTGATGCAATTGTATTTGTTGCAGGGGGCTTCGCAGGTGCATTTCTTTTTACGGAAACCTATCCCATGATTGAAGGCCTGGCTACCGCTCAGTACAGGGGTCCGGTAAAGATTAATGAAGTATTGGGCCTTTCGCCGGGTGTTTTCACCCTGATCCTTGTGGTGGCAGCAGTTGGCATGTTCTGGCTGGCAGAGCGTGCCGAAAAGAGATTTGCCCGCCCGGATATTACAAACGACTTATAATCAAAAGGCATGGATATCAGGAAAAAAGTTTCACTGCTGCTCATTATGCTCAGCATAATACTGGCGCTACTGCCTCTTACTGCAAACCGGTCTTTCAGTGAGGAGCCCTCCGGATTGCTTGCAGAGGTACTTGGAGAGGATGTCTCATTTACGGTTGATGAGGTAGCGGAATTCATTGTCAGGGAGGACCCCTCCGTCAGGCTTATTGACCTGAGGCCGGAAGAGGTTTACAGAAAAGATGCTATACCCGGTGCAATTAATGTGCCCTGGGCCGTATTCATTGAATCAGATCCGGATGCCTGGCTCAGCAACCGGGAGGTCAGGACCATCTTCTATTCTACCGGGAATTCAGAGGCGGATTATGCACTTGTATATGCCCGGGGAATGGGATATGATAACTCCTATATCATGGATGGCGGTATCACTGAATGGGTCAGGACAGTGCTTGAAACGAAATTTTCGGGTGAAAGGATCACCGCCAGGGAAAATGCCCTGTTCGAGACAAGAAGACGCGCCGGAGAGATGTACACGGAGTACGGCAATCTCCCCGACAGTCTTAAGGTTAAGTTTCTGGAATCGAGAAAATTTTCGGCAAAAAAGCTTGACGGCGGTTGCGAATAATTAAACACCAAACAGAGAATCCGATGAAATTTATGAAACAATACCGGTTCGTGATCATAATCTTCCTGGTGCTGGTTGTGCTTGTTCTGTTCCGGTCGTTCAGCGGAAATAGTTTCAGGTATGACGCTGCAAGATGGGCGGAACCGTCAGCAATGGGTTCAAACCTGTTAACCGTGGATCAGTTGTCGACCCTGACCGGTGAAATCATGCTGCTGAACATGGGAAGCGAGGCTGATCTTCCAGGTTCGCTTCAGGATGAGGCAGTGAATGTGAGTCCTGAATCTGTAACCGACAAAAATACCATGAAGCTCATCCGTAAGCACAGGGGCCCCGTCCTCTTACTTTCTGATGACGGTTCAGTTTCTGCAAGGGTCTGGATGGTGCTCAGTGAGATGGGTATGAAAAATGTATATATCCTGCAGATTCCCGGTTCTGAAACTGATTGAAACAAGAATTCCGGCCTGACACTGTCAGACCGGAATCCCTGATTAGTAAGTCCCCTGGTGGTCGTGCGCTATTTTACAACCGGGAAGTCGTTTGATTCGGAGAGAGTGAAGGGCAGCCATGAGAGCGTACTCTTTTCACGCACCATCTTATCATACATGAAGCTGTTGTTTCCGTACCTGAGTGTCCTGGCATCATAGCCAAACAGCCTGAGGTATGCGGATGCAAATGCCGAATTGTGTCCGGTACCGCAATAGACAACCACAGTCCTGTCATACGGAATTGTAGACATCATATCCGTAAAGCCGAGAGTTGATTCGGGCTTGTACCTGATTGCACCGGGGATATGGCCGTTGTCATATTTGTCCTTGCGCTCAAGGTTTATCACGAAATACTTTCCGGGATCAGAGTAGATCTCATCTGCAGTGATCATTATGTTTCCGGTGCCATCCTCAAAGAGCTTTAAAAATCTTGCTTCTCCGATCTCCTTCCCGTCAGCCAATCCCGTGCCGAGTTCCGGCATCCCAACGGGGGCCGGGGTTGCATTTTCGGTGATCTCCAGGCGGTCTTCGTATTTTCCTGATGAGCCCTTCAACCATCCCTCTTCTGCATGGGTTTTATTCCAGCCTCCCATTCCCCAGCGCATTGCATAGACATTACCGTATCCCATCATCCTGAGCAGGGCAGTTGTATAGCTTGATTCCTGGCCGTCTTCGCAGACCATGATAATCTTGTCATACTCAAATGGCTTGATACCGGTTTCGAAATATACCGGCAGCTCGCTGAAATTCTTATTCACGGCGCCTTTGACATGTCCCCGCGAGAATAAGTCCGGAGACCGCAGGTCGATAACCAGGTTATTGCTTCCCAACTCCTCGAAAACTATCGATGCTTTGATGAGGCTCGGGAAATACTGGCTGTTTACATAGTCACCGTTCTCTTCAAGGTCTTTCAGCAAAAGAAGGGTCTCCTGACCAATGACAGGGGCAACTGCGGCTTCCTTCCCGGTTTCAGGATCCTTCCCGGTTTCAGGCTTCTTTTCAGTTTTCCTGCCCGTACAACCTGCGGTAAAAACTGCAAGAAGCAGCAGGAGAACAGTATAGAAATATGCTCTTTTTATCATATGCCGGACTGATGTTAGGGTTGCACCGTGACAGGAACTCTGTCCTTGTCATACCTGACAGTCTCGGTGCGATTACCCTTCTCGTCATACTTGTATTCGGTAATGGCCACCCCGTTATCCGGATTATTGATGATATTCCGTTCCTTGTCCATGTTCCTGACTTCAGTCACTGCACCGTGTTTGTCATACGTATACTGTGTCACAGGAACACTCTTACCTCCAAGGTATTCATTATCCTGATCGAAGAGCGCTGTCTCGAGCACATAACCGTTCTCATCATACTTGCTTTCCCTGCGTGACCAGCCCCAATAGAGGTTTGACATCTGCCCCGTTACATTGTAGACCGAAAAGCTCAGGAGATCGCCCTGTTCATTCGGTTCGAACTCGAAGTATGAAACACCTATGTCGCCGCAGTTTTCAGCCGTACAGTTGTAAAGACTGTCATTCTCATAATTGGCCATGTCCATAACATAGCCCTTGCTGTTGTAGGTGAATCTGAGTTCATAGAAGGGACAGAACGGGTTCATGACTGTCTCCTCGTCGGCGAGGTTATATCTTTTTTCCTGGAGTTTCCCGTCGGGCAGGATTTTCCATACATAGTAGTTGATCTTGTTGCGGTTCTCAACCGGTTGACCGTCTTTGCCGAAGAATTTCAGTCCTGTACGGGTGCCTTTCTCGTCAAGCGTGTATTCAGCGGTATAGACTCCGCCGGATTCGATTTGCTCGTTATTCTCGTTGAAAAACCGTTTGATCTGTTTGTTGTCAGCGTATTCAAATGTGATTTTCGCGGCGCCTCCAAGTGATCCGTAAGATAAGAGTTCATCTCCTCTCACAAATTCAACTGACTGGAGTCTTTTGCTCTCGTCATAAGTAAACTTATAGCTGTTGACTTCTTTTGCCTCTTCGGCTGTCAGCTGGCGTGTACCTCTTTCGGTATCCCATGGGGTCTCGCTGAAGAGGATGTTTCTGTAATAGACTATGCCAGTGTCGGCGGATTTCTTTGCAGGGGTCTGGTTGCAGGCAGCGAAGCCGGCAATGATCAGGGCTGCGAGGCCCGTAAGGAGAGTGTTTCTTTTAAGGTTCATAGACGTTCTGTTTGAGGTTATTCAATCGCAAAGCGACGTTGTACCACTAACAAACCAAAATACACAGGAATTGTTCAGAGTACATGTCACAGGCAAATATAGCACATAAGAAATCAGATTCACGTACTGTTCAGAAAGCGAACCTGATTTTTTCATCCTCAAACCGAATCCAGGTGTATCAAACCTTGCCGAAGAGACCTTTTTGCCTGTGCTCAAGAAGCCAGGGAATTATGGTCATATCGCTGACTGCAGCAAGAAGGAATACGACGGCACACAGTACCCCAAATATCTGTATGGGGTTGGACCTGCTGAGCAAAAAGGAGAGGAATCCTGCAGTCATGATAAGGGTAGTGGTTAGTACGCCAAACCCAAGTTCATCCATTGGCTCTCCAAGCCGTACCCGGCGGTAGATAATCTGAATGGTGTCATCCACAATCAGACCTAGACATATGACCAGGGTAATGGATGTTGTGATATTCATGTCGATCTTAAAAACCACAAATATAAATACCAGGAATCCGAGAGGAACCAGGTTAGCCAGTATACTGGCAAGTACTGCCCGGATATCTGAAGTAAGAGTGAAAAAAGTCAGGAAGATGAGTATTGCGGAAAACATGAGCGACCTTAACAGCGAACGTGTGACACTTGAACTGATGTACTCAAACATCAGGAAATCACTGTATATGCTATATCTGAGCTCCGGTTCAAATTTACTGAAGTCATCATCTATCCTTTCAATCACAGTGCCGATATCCTCCTGATCCTTCAGCTTGACGTTGATGCGGTATTTTTCACGGTCCTCTGAAACATACGGATTTCCGCTCCTGGAGAAACGGACTGTCGGGATGCCGAAAACGACATTGTGCTGTTCAAATTCCATCTGATCCTTTACCGACTGTACGGATTGCACACCCGGGTATAGGGCAATTGTTTCACTGAAGTCTGCAACTGCCGGGAGAAGGCGGCTTCGGAGACTGGTTGCAGAGTCTGTGATAATATTCGCACCGGGTTCAACAAGTATATCTATTTCCGCCAGTGAATGAAATGCCTCCTGCATGAGGCGGGTATTGACATAGGCGGATGTTTTTCGCGGAATGTATGTTTCGAGATTGGTCCGGAAATTAATAAACGGCACCAGAAAGAAAGAGACCCCGGCTACCAGGAGCATTGTAATTGCTATCTCTTTTCTGCCTGCCAACAGCCATTCCCGTATGGTCTCGGTCAGCCTGAACTTCAGCACTTGCGTTTCCCGGTTACGTATGAACCTGAGCGTGAAGGGAGCAACGAGATAAGTAAGGAGAAAAACAGCGATCAGGCTGCATGCAGTCACCCAGCCAAACTGCCTTATATAATTCGAATCGCTGAGGAAGAAGGACCCGAAAGCGATTGCCGTTGTAAGCGACGACAGGAATGAAGGCACCATATAGTGTCTCAGTGTACTGAAAACTCTTGTATCCCGGTCTCTCTCCTTTGAACGCCGGATATAACCGGTAACGAGGTGCACCGAAGCGGAAAGCGAGAGAATGAAAACAATCGGGATTGCACTTGAGGTCACCTGGTTAATGCTTACACCGAAGAGGGTCAGGAAAAATAAAACCGGGACAAATGAAAAACAGAGGTTGATCATGCAGAATAAAACAGCGGAAGGACTTCGGTATGAAAGGAGCAGGAATCCGATTATAAAGAGCAGGATTAGTGGTAAAATAATCAGGTAGTCCCTTATAATTGCTCTTTCAATCTCCTCCTGGATATGATACTGGCTGATGGGATGCATACTTTCGATCCCCTTGAAATGCAGGCCTGTTATTGAATCAAACCTTTGCAGGTTCATGTCTTCTGGCTGGTCATTGAATACAACCATCAACAGTGAATTTGTATCCCTACCCACCAGGTTATCAGCGACAGGGATCTGCAGTGCATCAGTTAGCATTTCCCTGACCGGCCTGTCCTCATCCCACTTGCCTCTCAGCAATCTTTCTGCCCCGGTGAGTGACTCCACCCTGGTTCCGGAGAAGCTCGACTCTATCATTTTTTCTGCATCACCAAGCCCGGCGAAAAGGTTACGTGCACTGCCCGGCTCAGGTTTTACGAGAACCTGGATCATATTCCCTGATCCAAAAAGAGAGGCCAATCTCTGCCCGATAGAATCGTACGGATTATTGTCAATGTTGTAACCGCTCAGCCTGCTGTCAATATGCGGAGACTTTGAGAAGAGAGACATAATAATTACCAGGACCAGGGCCAGGGCTGCTGACACTTTTCTGTGATTCGTCAGAATATATGACAGTTTATCTATCACTTTTTCCGATTTGATGTGGCCCTGTCAGATCAGTGTTCCAGAACGGCTCCATCAATGAATGGATTGGAGTTTTGTGGAATTCTTGCCCAGCCTTTCAAAAAGGATCACCCAGAAGTATTCAAGACTGTACCTGAACCCGACCCTCTGCCAGAAGTACAGGACGATAGCCCATATTACAATATTTATAGCTCCGAATGCCAGGCAACCGTTGATTGTTTCATTCCAGCCCGGGAGTAACTTTAAACCTGCTATCCGAAGAGATTCCGAAACCGTCGTTTCAAGCAGGTATATTGTCAGGCTTACCCTGCTGAACCATTGAATCACGATCAGACGGGAAAGCAGTCGGCTGCCAGGGGCAGGAATGAATCTGCACATCACAACCATCAGTATGAAAAGTCCCAGTTCAAAATTGGTTTTGAAATACCAGAAGAAATCCGGTTTGGAGATTGTTTTGTCGAAATTCATCATCCCGGCAATGCCGTAAACAAGGAAGAACAGACCCAGCGGAACCATCAGCCGTTTGAGAAGGAGGTCCCTTCGCTGGTGTATCATCAGTCCTATCATGACCCCGAAGATACCGTACGCGAGATAGGGCAGGAGTGGATAGGGGTTTGCAATAAGGAAACTAAGCAATATCCCGGTCAGATAGTTTCCTGACTCTGATTGTGCGGCAAAAAACGGGAATATCCAGACTCTCACGAATGAAAGAAGCATTATGGCAGTCCCTGTCAGGCCAGCAATCCAATATAAACGACCGTTGTTGTCCATGCCTCGCTTCCTGAAAATGAAGGAAAATACCAGGCTGAGAAGGATCAGGTTCATCCCGATTGTTCCAACGGATGATCCGTCGAACAACTTTATTGTCTCAGGGGTTTGAAGGGAACCATTCCTGAGCAGATAAGCCGTTCCTGTAAGCACAGGCTGGTTATTCACAAAATCGACATTCCACCTTCCGAGAAAAAGATTAAGCAGAAAATGAACAGCCAGGTAGATAAGGCCTGCAACGATAAGGAACAAGAATGGTCTGAAGCTCCTGTCAGACCTGGTTGCCGGGCCCAGCATAACTGTATTCAGGGCCATTGAATAGATGATGAACATCCCGCCCCATAGCCCCATGAAGCTTATCAGCACCACAATTATGGGCGGATTGCTGAAATCGAGCAGATGGATATTGGCGAAATTATATATGGATGAGTGGAACAGAATTATAAGCATTACTGCCAGACCCCGTAGCAGGTCAAGGGATTGAATACGGTGGCTCTTCATATATCTTTTATTTCACAGATTACACGGCTCAGCTTCCCCGAGTTGATATTTCTCAGCGGTTCGCCCCAGATCACCGTAACATCAGGTTCAATGCAATTGTAATCGATAAAAACCTTCCTTATGATGCTGATGAGTTCCTCCTCAATTTTAATTTTTTCATTCTCTTCCGTGGAGGGATCAAGCAGTATTCTCAGTACCATATGGTCATAATCCTTCTGTATAGCCTGGAATTCAGCAATCCGGTCTGAGACGGATATAATATTCCTGCTGATGTAGTCCTGGTATATAAAATGCCTTGACCTGTCTGTTTTCCTCAGGCCCCAGAGGAGGTCATCAGCGCGGCCCTGGATTTTTTCAATCACCCTGAAATGTGAACCGCACGGACATTTTTCAGTACTCAGGGTAATGATATCATTAAGTTCATACCTGATAATGGGCAAAGTGCTCTTGTGAAGGTCGGTTATTATCAGCCTGTGGCACGGATTCCCGGGAACGGTCGGTGATCCGTCCTTATTCAATAGCTCAATCGCAACTATATCCTCGTTTACATGCAGTTTGCCGTATCGGCATGATATTGCGATTGCACCCTCACTGCACTTGTAAATCTCATGTACCTCACAGTTGAAGATTCTTCCGAGATAAGCCCTGACGTCAGGGTAAAGGACTTCTGCATAGGAGACAAGCTTGAGAGGTTGTACATGAAGTCTTCCCTCTTCCGCCTCGTGGGCCAGGACCTTCAGCATTGAAGGCGGTGCCGAAATGATATTTGGCTGCAGATCACTCAGTTTCTTTGTGATATTTTCAATTGAGTCCAGCTGGCCGATGTAGGTTAATCTGTGGCCAAACCTGTTCAGTGTAAACGCAGGCGAGGTTACCCTGAGGATGAATGCTAGATTGATCTTTTGCTTTTTCGGAAAGGCGAACCTGGCAAAGAAGGCTGCGCGAAGCAGGTTCTCCTCTGTTGTGCTGGTGATCTCAACACCTTTATTGCCGCTTGTGCCTGAAGACATGCCGACATTCAGTCCCCTGAGCCTCTTACTGAAGTCCCGCGATCTCTCTGCCTTCAGGCAGAATTCCATTATCTCTTCCTTCTCAAGGCCGCGTGTATTGAAAAGAGACAGATTTTCCATCATAATGGCCTTGCCTGTGACAGGAAGATTCCAGATGTCAGAGGTATCGCATCCCGAATAGTGCCTGCGATAGAATTCGGATTTTCGCACAACGAACTTCACCCTGTTCCTGATCCTGCTCTCCTGGTACTTCAGTATCCTGTCACTGTTCCAGTGTCTGAAACGGTATCTGCATAACATCCAGAAGAGGAAAAAACTGTTCCTTTCGCACCATTGCCAGAGATCCGGAATTTTATTCAGGGACATGGTTTATCAAATTCCTGTTTAATATAACCAATTCAGACCGATATACAATCCCGAGCCTCCGTCATCCTCAGGCCGTGCCTGCAGTCCTATAACTTTTACAAAGTTTGGCTGATATTATTCTTTTGGCATTGCTCTGCTCAGGGGTCTTTGTTTTGCTCAGGGTTTCCTGACCCAGGCCTTTACTATTTCTGCGATATACATCTTGTGCATGCCGCCTTTAGTGTTGTAATGGGCCCTTAGCGGTTCACTGTCAAGGAAGGCATCTTTTGTCAGCTGTTCTGCATACAGCTTCTTACACTCCAGAACAAGCTTTGACTCGGTGAAGGCCGGAAAACCCAGCTCCGTAAAGTGTGGGGTAAGCCCTGTCTCCGCCACCTTGTCGCAATCGCGGCCGCTCTTCGCCCCGCACAGGTTGAGCGCACCGCGGTATTTCTCATCGAAGAATGTCAGGGTGAACCCTTCAGTACTTTCGATGAACCCGTAAGTGTAACGCTCCGGGCGGACAAATACAAATACAACGTTTTTGTTCCACAGGTAGCCCGTTCCGCCCCAGTTGGCGGTCATGGTGTTGAATTTCTCATGTGTGCCGGCAGTCACAAGCATCCAGTCGGATGCGATTAGCCTGATGAGGTTATCCTTCAGTGTTGAAGGTTTAACTTCCTTAAAATCGTGTTTCTTCATATTGAACTATTGCCGGCTAATTTAATAATTGTTGAAAACAAGTTCATTATTTTATATCAGACATATTGGAGTCAGGGGTCATTAATCCTGTGAATTGTTTAGTTTTATAGGTTGTATATGGTATGAACTAAAAAAAATTAGAGATGAGATTTCTGCCCCTGTCATCAGCAAAATTCATGGGAATTTTGTCAGTTGCCGTCATCCTGGCTATGATGCCGGGATGCCAGAAGGAATCAGCCGAATCCGGAATTGTCAGTGATGATAATCCTGTGATGCTTAAAAGTGGACAAACCACTAATTATATTATTATCTCAAAGAGTGAGACTCTTCCGGCAGGGCTTGAGAAGAAACTCATGGCTTATGGAGAGATTGTCAGTGTGACTCCTGAGATCGGAGTGGTGGTAGTAAAACCTTCGGTGGTAGATTTCAGTGTGAAAGCAGCAAAGCTCATAGAAGTAAGAGCTGTTGTGCCTGATTACATGGCCAGATGGATAGAACCTGAGGAAAATGCCACAGAGATCACTCCTGAAAGCATCGGGGATGATGAGCGATTTTTTGGGTATCAGTGGAATATGAAGGCCATCAGTGCCCCGCAGGCATGGGATGCCGGATACACTGGTGCGGGAGCCAGGGTATTCATCCTGGACAATGGCATTGATGCCGATAATCCCGATATCTGGCCTAACCTGAACAGCCAACTGAGCTACTCCTTTGTTCCCGATGAAACCTGGTATGCCAGTGAAGGCTCATTTTTCAACCACGGCACGCATGTGGCTGGGATAATTGCCGGAGCAGACAACCAGTGGGGAATCATTGGCGTAGCACCCCACGCTGAGATAGTGGCCGTGAAAGTCCTTAAAGAAGAGACCGGTTCAGGGAGTTTCAGCTGGATCTTTAACGGGATAGTGTATTCTGCTCTCAACGGCGCCGATGTCATCAACATGAGCCTCGGGGCATGGATTGACAGGGCAGGGTTTTATCAAGGCGAGGACGGCAACTGGTATCATATGGCTGCCGCCGATTATCAGAACCT
>Ga0209467_1002246_pt1 | contig 14141 bp, 12 predicted proteins | sample Higcelwee11metaG_FD_187175 | JGI IMG/M metagenome (GOLD analysis project Ga0209467, IMG submission 187175) | Freshwater pond sediment microbial communities from the University of Edinburgh, under environmental carbon perturbations - High... | ecosystem: Environmental > Aquatic > Freshwater >...
TGACAGGTGGATAACTCGATTTAAAGATTAAATCAATAGAGATATCATTTACTTTAGATAGAGTAGAGGCAATATCATTCATTCGAGTTTGTATTATTTTAAACACCTCAGGATTAAAACATCGAATCGTTCCTTCAAGTGTTACCTTTTGGGCAATAATATTCCGTGCTTCACCACCATGAATGGTTCCTACTGTTAGAACAGCAGGATCAAGTGGATTAATAGATCTAGAGATGATGGATTGAAAGGCTTGGATTATTTCAGCCTGTAGTACTATCGCATCTTTACCTAAATGAGGTTGTGCACCATGAGCACTCTTACCGTGAATAATACAATCAAACTCATTTGTTTGAGCCATCATAGGTCCTTGAATTAGTGCGAATTTTCCTTCAGTCAGATTTGGGTATAAATGTAGACCAAATAATGCCTTAGTAGGATAGCGTTTAAACAAACCTTCATCAATAAGTACTTTTGCGCCTCCAGGACCTTCTTCAGCTGGCTGAAATATAAAAAGGATGGATACATTAAACTCTTTATTTGAACAATATTTAGCGAAACCCAGCAACATAGCCATATGTCCGTCATGCCCACAAGCATGCATATTTCCTATATGATTTGATACAAAATCAACACCTGATTCTTCTTTTACGCTTAATCCGTCCATATCAGCTCTAAAGCCTAGAGTTGTATTCGTTTTACCTGGCTTAAAGACAATAACACCTGTTTTAGCCATGATGATAGGTGTGTAACCCATCGTTTCTAATTCTTGTACAAGATACTTAGACGTAAGATAACAATCCAATCCCAACTCCGGAATTTGATGTAAATCACGTCGTTTCGCTTTTAGGTATTCTAACATTAACGTAAGTCCTTTAATATTTCTGTTTTAGATTCAGTTTTCGCATCTTTTAACTTAATAATTTTTGCGGGTGAACCAGCTACGACTACACCACTTGGTACATCTTCAATTACGATTGCCCCAGCTGCCACAACGGATCCTTGTCCGACTCGAACTCCTTCAAGAATAACCGCATTTGCGCCAACTAAGACATTATCTTCGATAATAACAGGTGTTTTACTTGGTGGTTCTAATACACCTGCCACAACAGCTCCTGCGCCAATATGACAGTTCTTTCCAATGATGCCACGAGCTCCTACAACCGCATTCATATCGATCATGGTCCCATCTCCAATGACAGCCCCAATATTTATAACGGCTCCCATCATGATCACCGCATTTTGACCAATCGTCACAAATTCACGAATAAAAGCACCAGGTTCGATGCGTGCTTGGATATGCGTAGTATCTAATAATGGAATAGCGCTATTTCTACGATCATACTCCATCACACTATCGCTTATAAGATGTTTGTAATTCGCTAAGAGTTCATCGATTTGTTTAATGTCCCCAAAGACAATTTTATGCTTATCATCTCCGAAACATTTAACACCTGAAAATTCAATATCTTTAAAATTCCCATTGATATACAGCTTAATCGGAGTCTTCTTTTCAGCTTGTTTAATGTATGCGGCTATCGCATACGGATCTGTTAGAAATTGTTCCATCAGTTTAAGTCCTCCATTGTATAATACCCTGATTCTTTATCACATATGAATTGGCATGCTTTTAATGCTCCATCCGCAAAAACAGATTTTGATAAAGCATGATGTTTTATTTCTATCTGTTCGGATAGATTACTGAATAGAATAGAATGATCCCCAACGATATTACCTGCACGTATAACATGTAATGGAATGACATCGTCACTTCGATCGATTCCAAAAGTATAGCTTTGCGATGAATTTTCGTTAATGGTATTTAAGAGCTGCTTAGCAGTACCACTTGGTGAATCTTTTTTATATTTATGATGCGCATCAAACACATCGATTTCATACTCTTTTTCTAGATGTTTCACAGCTTGTGCTAGTAGTTTATTTAGGACGAATACTCCATATGAAAAATTAGAACTCTTAAAAATCGCAATTGATTGGCTTGCGGTCTTAATTTGTTCTTCTTGATTAAGTGTATAACCTGTTGTCGCAATAACACAGGGAACTTTATGCTTAAGGGCATAGGGTAAATACATATCAAGTGCTTCAACACTCGCAAAATCGCAGATGACATCCATCTTAGGACATGCATCGATCGATGAATATACACCATCACTTTGTGTTCGAGATACGCCAAAGTATTCAATGTTTGGATAATTCTTCAAGACCTCTTGTAATACTTTACCCATTTTTCCATTGATTCCTATGATACAAAGTTTCATATTAATCCCTCATGTTTAAGGACATTGACTAATATTTCCTTATTCTTATCTTCTAACTCAACTAAAGGCAATCGACAAAAACCAACATTTCTTCCCATAAGGTTTAGCGTTGTTTTAATTGGGACAGGATTACTTTCAATAAATAGGACATCATTTAATGTTTCACAACTCTTCTGGATTTTCTCAGCTAAATCAAATTGTTTAGAAAAGAACGCTTCACAAAGCTTTGCACATCGATCAGGTACACAATTAGCAGTGACAGAGATGATTCCTTTTCCACCCATCTTTAAGATATCTAGGTTTTGATCATCATTTCCAGAATATACCGCAAAGTTAGAATCGCATTTTTTAATAATTTCACCGATTTGAATTAAATCATGACTCGCTTCTTTAACTCCTACAATATTCTTATGACTAGAAAGAGTAATACAGCTTTCAGCACTTAAGTTGATGGCTGTTCGACCAGGCACATTGTATAGAATAATAGGAAGATTAACTGCGTCTGCTATCGCAGTAAAATGTGCAATTAATCCACGTTGTGTTGGTTTATTGTAATATGGACAAACCATCAATAAGCCATCATAACCCATTGCCTGTGCTTCCAAAGATAACTCAATGGATGCCTGGGTATCATTTGTACCAGTATTCGCAATCATCTTTATGCGTCTCTGAGAGAATTCAAGTGCTTTTTTAAACAACATGAGCTTTTCTTCATGACGTAAGGTCGCACCTTCACCAGTTGTACCCATGATAATAAGCGCTTGAGTGGAAGATTCAATATGCCATTCAATGAGTTCCTTTAGAACATCATAATTAATTCCATTTTCATTAAACGGAGTTACTAAAGCAACTCCTGATCCCTTAAATAACATGTTTAGCCTCCATTAGTTTCTTAACAATCTGTACGGCATTGGATGCGGCACCTTTACGTATATTATCTGCCACAACCCATAAATTTAAACCATAGGGTACAGATTCATCTCTTCGTACACGTCCAACATAAACATCATCTTGACCACTTACATCCAAGGCGGTTGGATAATCATCGATCCATAATTTTAATCCTGCTTGTTTGCTTAACAAGGAAAGGACTTCATCTAGGGTAAAATCATTCTCAAACTCCACATTAATCGCTACACTATGACCGTTAAATACAGGGACTCTTACACATGTCGCACTAATTTTTAAATTAGGATTATTCAATATCTTTTGTGTTTCCTTAATCATCTTCTCTTCTTCTTTTGTATTACCATTCTCTAAGAAGACATCAATCTGTGGAATCACATTATGTAATATCTGTTTAGGATAGAAGGTCGATAACTCTTGATTTAGATTACGCTCTAAATCCATTACACCTTTATATCCTGATCCGGATACCGCTTGATAAGTTGTATAAACTACTCGTTTTAATCCGAGTGAACGCAAAGCATATAAAGGTAAAACAGACTGAATAGTGGAACAGTTTGGATTCGCAATAATGTTCTTCGACATAGTCGTATCTTCAAAGTTAATTTCAGGCACAATCAAAGGTACATCAGGATGCATACGCCAAAAGCTACTGTTATCTACGACAATACATCCATTTTTTGCGGCAATTGGCGCATAGATTTCACTAACCGATCCACCTGCAGAGAATAACGCATAATCATAACCTTTTTCAAAACTATGTTCCGTCAATTCTTCAATGATATAAGATTGACCATTAAATTGTATTGATTGACCTGCAGAGCGACTTGAAGCTAAAAAAGAAATCGATTCAATCGGAAGTTGATATTCTTCTAGTACTTTGATAAAACTTTGACCTACCATACCACTTGCCCCAACAATCGCAATTCTCATCGTGTTTCTCCTTTCGCAATCCATTCAGCTGGACCTTTTAATTGTATGCCTTGAATTGTTAATTCTACTTCTAAGCGACCACCATCAACTTTAATGTTTACAGTCTCATATACTTTATTTAACGCATGCGCTACTACAACACTTGCACAAACACCTGTTCCACAAGATAGAGTCCAACCAGCACCTCGTTCATGTGTATGTACTTCAATGTGGTTCTTATCGACTATCTTCACAAAATTAAGGTTAATTTCGTTTGGGAAATTTGGATGTGTTGTAAGTTTAGGCCCTAATTCAGATATATTCTCAAAATCAGATACGAATACAACCGCATGTAAGGTTCCTACAAATACACCATAGACTAAATTATTCTCTAGTGTGATGGGCTTAAAATCATTTAGAGGTAAAACACTTTCATCGTGTGTCAATGTGGATCGTGCATGATCTAATAAGATTGTTACAGTATCTTCATCCCATTGGACTGGAATTAGTCCTGCATCTGTTTCAACTGTAAAGCTCTGTTTATCAAGAAGATGATTATTTATGACAAAACGTGTAAAACAGCGTAAACCATTGCCACACATCGTCGCATGTGTCCCATCTGAATTATAGTAAGTCATCTTAATGTCTGCACTTTTACTTTCACTCACAAACATTAAACCATCTGCCCCAATCCCAAAATGACGATCACAGATTCGTTTAGCTAACTCACTTGGATTTGAAGGCGTTTCATAGACAAAAATGAAATCATTTCCTGTCCCATGATATTTTTCAAACTGAATCATAAATTAAAGCGTTGAGCGATAAGCTTTACCGCTTTTTCCTTATCTTTTTTCGCTAGGGTATAGGAGATACTAATTTCGGATGTTGTGACAAGTTTAAAATCAATATCATTTTCACTTAATAATCCGAATAACTTAGCCGCAACACCTGTTTGTGTGCGCATGCCTATTCCGACAACACTGACTTTGACACAATCTTGATCAAGTAGAATAGTCGCATTTTGATGAGTATTTTTTAATTGATCTAAGACTTCATTAACCAAGACCATATCATCAAGTGATGTGGTGAAGGATACATCCATCGTGTCATCTCGATTTAAAGTTTGACTTATAATATCGACATTGATTTCATTCTCAGCTAAACGGATAAAAAGATCCGCTAATATCTTAGATTTAGAAGGGAGTTGACGAATATTGATTAACATCACATTCTCACTTACCGATACACCACTTATTGATTTTTCTTCAATCATTTGAACATTCTCCTTAATCCATGTCCCACTTACTTCTTCATGAGCACTTGCGACATAGACATTTACTTTAAACTTATGTGCTATTTCTATTGAACGTGGTTCCATAACCTTTGCGCCAAGAAAGGCCATCTCTTTCATTTCTTCAAATGAAATCTCATCTAGTTTATGGGCTTCTGGATATAATCGAGGATCGACACCATAGATACCATGTACATCCGTATATATTTCCGCATCACAGTCTAGCTTAGCCGCTATCGCAATCGCGGTTGTATCAGAACCACCACGTCCTAAAGTTGTGATATCACCGAATTCATTAACACCTTGAAATCCTGCCACAAACACAATTCGTCCTTCATTCAAGTGTTTCTCAATACGTGAGACATCAATATCATCAATCGTATTCTTAGTGTGTAGACCCCGTGTTTTTATCCCCGCTTGCGTTCCTGTTAAACCAATCGCATTTACTCCCATTCCGTTGAGTATCATTGTGAATAGTGAGATAGAAACTTGTTCACCGGTACTAAGGAGTAAATCAATTTCACGCTTGGATGGATTATCAGACGCTTCTAAAGCGAGTTCTAAGAGTTGATTGGTTGTTTTACCCATCGCGGATACCACCACAACCACTTGATAACCTAATTCTTTCTTATGTAAGATTTTTTTGGTTAAATGCTTCATTTTCTCTACACTAGAGACAGAGGAACCCCCAAACTTCATCACAATTCTTTTTATCATAAACAATCCTGCTGTAAGAGATCATCATACGTTTCTCGCTTATTAACAACTCGTACCGTTTCATTATTTACGAATAGTACCGCTGGTTTTAATAATCGATTATAGTTAGAACTCATCGAGTAATGATAAGCGCCAGTTGTAAATACTGCTAGATAATCATTTATTTTTACTTCGGGTAAAAGACAATCATGAATTAAAATATCTCCAGACTCACAAGCTCGACCTGCAATGGTGTAATGGATTGAAGGGTATTCATCCATTCGATTGATAAGTGCAGCTTCATATTTTGCCTGATAAAGTGCTGTACGAATATGATCTGCCATCGATCCATCCACAAACACATAGTTCTTATGATTATGGGTTGTTTTTATTGCGCCTACTTTATAAACTGTAATCCCAGCATTCGCTACAAGTGATCGTCCAGGTTCAATATAGATTTTAGGCGTCTTGATTAAATTATTCATCGAATAGGTATAAACAAAGTCTAGAATGTGCGGTAGATAATGTTTAATATCCATTTCTACTTCATCCTTGGTATATGCAACACCAAATCCACCACCCATATTAATCTCATCCACATCAATTCCATGACTATGTTTAAGCATTTGTACATAATCTAATAGAACTTCTATTTCTTTGATAAAGGATGTCCCATCTAAGATCTGTGATCCGATATGACAATGAAGTCCCTTAAAATTTATGTTCGATTGTGCATCGCATTTTTGAATTAAACTAACCGTAGATTCATCAAAAATACTAAGACCAAATTTAGAATCATGTTTACTTGTCGCAATGTATTCATGCGTATGTGCTTCAATTCCTGGATTAACACGTAAGAGTATATTGACTGTTTGATTGTTTGGTAGGAGTTCAATAAGGTTATCCACTTCAGTTTGATTATCAACCACAATTCTTCCAACACCCAAGTCAATAGCCATCTTTAGTTCATCGATTGTTTTATTATTACCATGGAAAAGAATCTTCTCCATCGGGAAATTTGCCTTATGTGCAGTGTATAATTCACCACCACTCACCACATCTAAATAAAGACCTTCCTCATTCACCAATTGACACATCGCAAGATTAAGGAATGCCTTAGAGGCATAGATTACTTGGCTTTCACAGTGAGGTGATTGAAAAACGTCTTTAAAATACTTCATTTTAGATCGAATCAAAGCTTCGTCCATGATAAAGAGGGGTGTTTGGTAAGTATCTGCTAAATCAGATACACGATGCGAACCAATCATTAAGTGTTGATTCATGCTTACAAATGGATTAAATGTCATAGTGTTCTCCTATAAAGAAAAAGCCACAAGCAAAAGGCCTGTGACTCAAAGAGCTTCCTTTTGCCCGACTAGTGTTATAAGCGCACTTGTATGTATTAGGGCAAATACCTACAAACAGTGTTATGTTTCTTAAACATAACCCCAGCAATCCTGCTTCGGCGATGGTCCCTCATTGAATCAACTAATGACAATCGCAGCCTCTTAAAACCTAGTTTTATTTAACTTTTCATAAACTCTAACATAAGTCATATTGACTGTCAAACAATTCACTAATTAATCATTTATTTTAAATAAGAAATCTGGATTAATCGATTGGTTTTTAACCATGCCTTGGAAGTGTAAATGACAACCAGTAGAATAACCTGTCGTACCTACATGACCAATCACTTGGCCTTTTTCAACCATATCACCTTGTTTAATGGTGATATCTTGCATATGTTCATAGAATGTTTTTAAACCGAGTCCATGATCTATCACAATCGTATTACCAATCATAGTAAGGAATCCAGCATACTCAACTTTACCAGCATTCGATGCGAGTACATCCGTTCCACACGTAACCGCATAATCAATACCTGCATGACGACTTGGAGTCGTCGCATTATTCACATAACGCATTTCACCGAAAGTAGATGAGATACGAGCTCCTACAACAGGTACGATGAAATTTCCTTCCCAATATTCTTCTGTTTCAAATGTTTCATAAAGAGGATAAATCGTTTCGCGATATTGAGTCACCGCATCACTATTTCCTACGGTTGCACTGGAGACACTTGCACTAACTGTAAAGCGTATTTCCTTGAATTCATATGTTTTTACATCAAGTTCATAATTATATTCTTGATCGTTTATTGTTAAGGATAAAGGATATACTTTGGCCGCTTCACGATAAGCCATGGGTAAATAGAATCGTGCTGTATAGTCTTTCTGAATGATGGCCGAAGGTCTAAAATGACTTTCTATTTCGATTAAACTATCTTTTTGAATATTATCAATTTCCACAATCAGTAATTCACCCTGGACAGGATTCTTATTACTAATTGAAATGGTAGGCATACTTTCTACATCAACACTGAACTCAAAAATATATGTAATAGAATCAGGGGTAACACGTTTTATATTAAATAAGTAAGTTCCATTCTCTTCTAAGATGATTTGTGATGTTCCAACGAATGTAACAATCGTCTGATCAGGATAGGTTATATTGATTTCATCCATCTCTAGAACGGATAACGTATTTAGGATGTTAGCTGTAATTAGATTCACATTATCTAAGTTCTGAAATTCACGTTGTATTGGATAAAATCCATTGAGTAAGAAATATTGAACACTTGCGGATTTATAATTAATCTCAAGTTCATTGAAGGTAATGGTTTGGATTGGAGCTACTTCTTTCATAATTTTTTGATAATCTGAAAAGGCATAAGCACCGAGTGCTATGACAGTAATAAGTATCAGTAAAATAAATGTTTTAATAAATTTCATAAATCTCCTTGTTTATCACTATCATACCATGATAAAAGATTCTATTAGAATCAAAAAAAGAACTAAGTTTGGCTTAGTTCTTTAATAGAAATATTATTTACTTCTTATGGTATACAACACCATTTGCCTCTAAATTCGCAATAACAGATTTAAACTGAGGTAAATAGTCTTTATTCGCAACAAGCATTTCATCTAACATAGCTTTTGCCTTTAAACCACTTGAAATAAGTGGATTAATGGTGAAAGCATGTAATGTAGCACCATAATCACCGGTAACAGCTGCTTCAATAATAACTTCTTCCATAGCCTTTTGGATTTGTAGAACACCACGAGCTGCAGGTTTGAATGAACCCCAGTTAAGTGGTTCAGCCCCATGAGATGTGATTAGTGCAGATATTTCTACGATACTATCGTATGGTAAATCAGTGATTGCGCCATTATTTTGTGTACTAACAACCATCTGTGTCTTCTTATCATTAACAATTGACGCAATAACTTCACAAGCCGCATCACTATAGTGTGTTCCACCACGTTTAGTTAATTGTTCAGGTTTATAGTCTAATTTAGGATCTTTATAAAGTTCAAACAACTCAGCTTCTGTTTTCTTAACCGTTTCAGCACGTGTTGTATGATTCTCAAACGCTTCTAGTTCTTCTTTTAACATATCTTCTTGGATGTAGTAATAACGATGATAACCACAAGGTAAGATACCTAAATGTTTGATTTGTTCATAACTTAAAGGTAAGTTACGGATATTCTTCATACCTTCATATTTAGCTTTATTCACAGGATTATAAACTTGTTCAATCAAGTAATCTGTAATTTCATTTCCAGCTTTATCCCATACTTTATGCCAATGGAAATGATTCAAGCCTGCAAACTTATAGAATAATGTTTTATCAAACTCTGAGAAACCCATAATCGCATTAGAAGATGAGATATGACCAATAGGCACATTACATAAACCAATTGTCTTCTTCCATCCACCTACTTTAATCGCAGCTTCCGTTATAATACCACTTGGATTTGTAAAGTTAATTAACCATGCATTAGGACATAATTCCTTCATATCTTTAATGATATCTAAGATAACAGGAATGGTACGTAATGCCTTTAACATTCCACCAGCGCCATTAGTTTCTTGACCAATAAAGCCATAACTTAATGGAATACGTTCATCACGAATACGTGCATCTAATAAACCAACACGGAACTGAGTTGTCACAAAGTCCGCATCTTTTAAAGCTTCACGACGATCAAGTGTTAAATTAACTTGCCAATCAAGACCAGCAGCTTTAACCATACGTTTAGCCATTGCGCCAACGATTTCTAATTTTTCTCTTCCTTCTTCGATATCAACTAACCAAATCTCTTTAATTGGTAATTCTTTTTTTCTTAAAATAAAGCCTTCAATAAGTTCTGGGGTATAACTACTACCGCCACCAATCGTAACAATTTTCATTTTAGACCTCCGCTTTCTTTTTCATTATGCTCGAAGTAAAAAGTGCTTTCAAGCACTTTGGTAAATTAGGTTTCTTGTTTCATAATCAACAGTATTTGAACGATAATCCTGAAACAATGGTTCATTCAATATGATATTTCCAACCCTCATCCTCATGATAAATCATTCGTTTACTCATTCCTCCATCCACAACTAAGGTTTCACCTGTTATAAACTTAGCTTTAGAACTCGATAAGAAGAGCACAGCTTCCGCAATATCCTCTACACGTCCAACAGAATTGGTAAGGTGTTGTGCTTTATCTTCATGGCTTAAATCAGAATTGATTGTATCAATCCAGCCTGGCGCAATCGCATTCACCAGTATAGTTGGCCCTAAACTATTCGCTAGTGCATGCGTTAAACTATTTAATCCACCTTTAGCGCTACTATATGCTTCTGTATTCTTCTGAGATTGAAAAGCACGTGTAGACACTATATTTATCATCGATGAACCATTTGGCATGTATTTTTTACATAAAGAGATTAAATGATAAGGTGCCGTTATCCCAATATTTAATATCCGTTCAAATTGGTCTAAATCTAAAGGACTCAAGACCCCATGACTTTTTTCTATCGCATTGTGGATCAGTATATCAATATGATTTGTTTGACTTATAACATGTTCAATGAATAATTCACGATCATATTGATTCGCGATGTCACCCTTAAATGTGCGTATTTCTTCTAACTCACAAGCATCTTTATCAATTGAATACACTAAGGCACCTTCACGAAGAAATGCTTTTGCGATACCTAATCCTATCCCATGACTTGCGCCAGTTATCACAACTACTTTTTGATTGAATGTCATACATTTTCCTCTTTCTTATAAAAAAGACCTTATAAAGGTCTATATAACATGAATAACGCCATCTTCTCTTAAACGTATTTGTATGAAATTACCTTCTCCAAATACCTTTTCAAACGAAGCTTTTAATTCAGCGGTTTGATTTTTAGGCACAAACATCAATGTCGTACCCGCAAATCCTCCACCATGTACACGCCAAGCTCCAGTATTGGTTAAATGATTCTCTGCCATCATTAGGGCTAAAGCTAATCCTTGTTTAGCATCATGAGGGTTTAATACATTTTGAAGATAATGATAAGATGAATTGCCTGACGCAAGAATGTGATTCAAGAAAGCTTTTAAATCATGTTTATTTAATGCGTCCATCAAATCAAGGACACGATTATTCTCTTTAAAGAAATGATATCCTCTAAGAATTACACGTGTATCAAAGTGTGCATTCAATTTATCAAGGGATTGATAGAAATCATCAAACTTAACTCGTGATAGATAATTCTGATTAAAATACTGTGATAATGCTTTACAGTCTCTAAAGATTTCTGCATAATCTTCTGATAAATCGGCATGTGAACCACCACTTTGAACCAAACAGATATCCATAGAATCAAACATTCCATGGGAGTTAACTTTATTCACTAAAGGATGATCTTTGTCATAGAAATCAATTGCACAGAAACCACCATGCGCAATAACCATTTGATCCATTAATCCACAGGGTTTATTGAAAAAATTATTCTCCGCTTTTTGCGATATTATTGCATAATCACTCACAGACATTTTATTAGAACCATAATAGAAATCGAGTATCTTCGCTATCAATACTTCTACAGAAGCAGAAGAGGATAAACCAGAACCTGAGAAGACATTACTCTCTACATAGGCATCAAATCCACCCACCATGCCATGGATTTCATGGAAGTAATGTGCTAAACCTCGAATAATACCCATTGTCGTATAAAATTCATTGACGTGAATGGATAAATCAGATAATTCGATTGGAGCTATCTCATAGTCTTTGGAGACTAATCGTATAACATTATCATCATTCTTACGGACAAATGCGACTGTATCTAAATCAACTGCCATCGCAAGGACACGACCCAATTGATGATCTGTATGATTTCCACCAACTTCTATTCTTCCTGATGCGCTAAATACATCAAACTCATTCGCATCTGGGAATGTTTCTTGGAAGCGACTCAAGATATGTAAATAACGAATACGTTGTTTCTCAAGCGACTCTAATCCATACAAATGTTCCAACTTAGTTTCAAAACTCTCCGTCCATACCAAATCTTTAAATGTTTGAATTTCCATTTTATTCTCCTTTTTTATAGTGATAAACCGTACGAGATGTAACAGTTTGATTTGCCTTTAAGTTTGGCGCATAGTTTAAATCGAAATTGATACTATTTGGTACATGTTGTGTCTCGAAACATATCCCACCATTCATAGTAAGGAAAGGATAATCTGAGCCATTATTTAATGGAGCTAAGTAATTACCTGAATAGACATGCGCTCCAATATGTGTTGTATAAATATTAACACTTAAATCTGAAACACTTAATGAAGCGATAAATGGATTTGATTTATCCTGTTTAATGAAGAAATTATCAATTCCACGATTACGTTCTAATTGAATGTGTGATTTATTTAAACATTCCGATATTTGTTTACTGTTAGTAAAGTCATAGAGTGTATCTAAAGTATTTAATACCTTATTATAAGTAACACCATTCTCGTTTATGCAATACATTTCTTGACTGTTTAATTTTAAAGTATGATTTCCGATCGAAGATTTATCTTCATTGAGATTGAAGTAAGTATGTTGTGTTGGATCAAATAAAGTGTCCTTGTCACACATACCTGATGTTTCAAGCACAAGCGAAGATTCTTCTAAATGATAGCGAAGCGTTAGAGTACACTTACCAGGATAGCCTTCTTCTCCATCGATACTGGTATAACTTAGTTCTAAAGTATCATTATCAATTCTTGACTTAAATAATTGTTTATCAAATCCTTTTAATCCACCATGAAGATGATTTTCTCCATTATTAACTGGGACTTGATACTCTGTATTGTTTAATGTGAATTTACCATTGGCGATACGATTACCACATCGACCAATTATAGAGCCTAAATAGAATGTTTGGTAGACATCATCCGCATATGAATCTAATCCACAGACTGTTTCACGATTAAGCGATTTAACTACAATCGATTTAATCATTGCGCCATATTCAGAAATAACGACCCTTAGCTCATCGTTTTCTAAAGTAAAAAGTTTAATTGCATTATTATCATTATACGTAGAAGTGCTTATCATAGTGTTCTCCGATTAAAGTATATCATTATCTTTTTAAACAAAATTTGTAAAAAAACGTAAAAAAGATAGAATAATTAACAATCGCTACTGTTTTCTATTCTATTTAATTCACATAGATTATAATAATAAAGTAAGCGCTAATATGTGTTGAATGAAATGGAAGAAAAAATGAAAAAAGATTATACCATTGTACTCGTTGATGACGAAGAAGAAGTCAGAAAACGTATAATATCTAAAATACCCAATGATATGGGTTTTGAAATAATTGGACAAGCTTCCAATGGTTATGACGCGATTGATTTGATTGAACGATTAAAACCAGATGTAGTGATTACAGATATTCGTATGCCATTTGTCGATGGGATACAGTTAGCTAATATTATTCGTACTGAACATCCTAAAACGAAGATTGCGTTTATCTCAGGTTATGATGAATTTGCCTATGCGAAAGAAGCAATCGAACTGAATGTGGTAAGTTATTTGTCTAAACCGATTGCGGAAGAAGAAATTATCCATTTTTTAACTAAGTTAAAGAATCGTTTAGATGAAGAATATCAAGCAGTATTTAACCAAGGTCGATTAGACGATATTTATAAGGAGAATTTACCTGCCTTGATTGAGAATCAATTTAATACA
>Ga0209467_1002247_pt1 | contig 14138 bp, 13 predicted proteins | sample Higcelwee11metaG_FD_187175 | JGI IMG/M metagenome (GOLD analysis project Ga0209467, IMG submission 187175) | Freshwater pond sediment microbial communities from the University of Edinburgh, under environmental carbon perturbations - High... | ecosystem: Environmental > Aquatic > Freshwater >...
CAGTTTCAGCGGACCGAGGAAGGCACCCCGCAGGGGGGCATCATCTCGCCGCTGCTGGCCAATCTTGCGCTGGACGGACTCGAAACCGACCTCAAACGGTTCCTCACGGATCGAATGGGGGTGGCTGGGGTCAAAAAGGCCAAAGTAAACCTGGTACGGTATGCGGACGACTTTGTGGTGACCGGCGACTCGAAAGAGCGGCTGGAAACCGTGGTCAAGCCATGGGTGGAAGCGTTCCTGCGCGAGCGGGGGTTGCAACTGCACACGGGCAAGACGCGCATCGTGCATATCGACGAAGGGTTTGACTTTTTGGGGTGGAATTTCCGGAAATACTCGGAAAAGCTGCTCATCAAGCCAAGCCGGAAAAACGGGCAAGCGTTCTACGGCAAGGTCAGCGAAGTCATAGCGAACCACCTCTCCCGCCCAAAAGTAGACCTGATCCAGAAACTGAACCCGATCCTCAAAGGTTGGGCGATGTACCACCACGGCGTGGTGGCCAAGGCAACGTTCACCAAGCTCGATCACCAGATCTTCTGGCGGTTGTGGCGCTGGGGAATGCGACGTCATCCCCGGTGGAGCAGAGGCAAAGTGTTTCTGCACTACTGGAGCCATCCCGACACCCGTTGGGAGTTTGACGCCAAGGCCATCAACCGATGGGAAGAAGAGGTGCAGCTGCGGCTGTACCAACTGGCGGACACGTCCATCGTGCGCCACGTAAAGATCAAGGGGGACTACAACCCCTTCGATCCAGCATGGGAGCCCTACTGGGAAGGCCTGAGAGTGCAACGGATGAAGCAAAGCATCTGGAGCGCTCAACGGCTGGAACTGTGGCTCTCGCAATCAGGAAAGTGCGTGTTGTGTGGCACCGATCTGGAGTACGAGGACGGCAGGCATGAGGATCACCACATCGAAGAAGTTCGATATGGGGGTTCAAACAGTCTGAACAACCGAGTGCTTCTTCATTCATGGTGTCACAGGCGTATCCACGCCCTTGGCTTGGAGGTCACCAAGCCGGTCCCAGCACGGGGACTTTAATCTGGCGATGTGGGTGAGGGTTATGCAGCCCTTCGACCCCATGGAGTCAGTGGTCGTGCGTGAGCCGTATGCGCCGAAAGGCGCACGTACGGTTCTTTGGGGGGGATATAGTCGCAAGGCTATGTCCCTACCCTCCAAACCGAATCCGAACACTGCGTGGAACCCGGCCCGGCTGGACGTGCGAGCTTTTGCCCAGGCCGGTGCCAGTGTGAAGGCGGACGACCCGATGGGTCTGTTTGAGCGCCTGAAAGACGAGTTGCACCCCGAGAGCGGCGCGGTCGATCTGCCGGGTGTCCGTTGGCAGGCGCATGGTGCTTTACGTGCGGCATCCGGGGAGGGCGAGCCTGCGGTGTGGCTTCATTTGCTGGCGGAAACGGTGGCGCCCTTGACCTGCCAGCGTTGTCTGGGCGCTGTGGAAACCCCGCTTCAGGTGGATCGCTGGTTCCGGTTCGTGGCCGACGAAGCCACGGCCGCGGCAGAAGACAACGACTGCGAAGAAGACCTGTTGCCGCTGGAGCCGCGCCCCAGCCTGCATGAATTGCTGGAAGATGAGCTCTTGATGGCGCTGCCGCTGGTGCCGATGCACGACGCCTGTCCGGTGCCGGTGTCCATGCAATCCGGCGATGTGGCCGCCGCAGACGGCCCTGCAGAAGAACAGCGCCCGCACCCGTTTGCGGCATTGTCCCGCCTGAAAAAGTGACGCAGGGGGATCTTCGGGCTATAATGCTTGGCTTTGCGCTGGTATCGATTTCACTGTGAGGTGTACGGTGTACACGAATATGGTGGTAGGCGAACCCTAGGCGCACCCCGATTGACCCTATTGAATTCAGGAGCCCACCATGGCCGTCCAGCAAAACAAAAAGTCCCCTTCCAAGCGCGGCATGCACCGCTCGCACAATGCGCTGAACGTGCCCGGCATTGCCGTTGAGCCGACCACGGGTGAAGTGCACCTGCGTCACCACATCAGCCCCAACGGTTTCTACCGTGGTCGCCAGGTACTGAAGAACAAGTCCGAAGCCTAAAGTGACGGAGGGTCTCCGACCCCGTCGCGATACCGCGTCTGGGGTGGTGACCGCTGTTCTTGAACAGGCCCGCATGTGCAATGCGGGCTTTTTTCATTCTTGTGGCGTCTGGGGCGCCACCACTGAGAAGTTTGCATGATCACCGTTGCTGTGGATTGCATGGGTGGAGACGTTGGCGTCGGGGTGACCTTGCCGGCCTGTGAGGCCTTTTTGGCCAGCCATCCGCAGGCCCATCTGTTGCTCGTGGGTCAGCCCGAGGTGTTGAAGAAGTCCCGGCCTCAGCTGCTCAACAACGTGCGCTGTCGCGTGGTGCCCGCCAGCGAAGTGGTCGCCATGGACGATCCGATTGAAGTTGCGCTGCGCAAGAAGAAGGATTCTTCCATGCGGGTCGCGATCCAGCAGGTCAAGGATGGTGCTGCGCAGGCGGCCGTGTCGGCCGGCAACACGGGTGCGCTCATGGCCATTTCCCGTTACCTGCTCAAAACCCTCGAAGGCATTGACCGGCCGGCGATTGCCAGCCAGTTGCCCAACGCACGTGGAGGCGCGACCACGGTCCTGGATCTGGGCGCCAACGTGGATTGCACGGCCGAGCATTTGTTGCAGTTTGCTGTCATGGGGTCGGCTCTGGTGGTCGCGATCACAGGCAAGCCCGAACCCACCGTGGGTTTGCTCAACGTCGGTGAAGAAGTGATCAAAGGCAGCGAGGTCATCAAAAAAGCGGGTGTCCTGTTGCGAAATGCAGCGAACACCGGTGATCTGAATTTCTTCGGCAACGTGGAGGGTGACGACATCTTCAAGGGCAGTGCGGACATCGTGGTGTGCGATGGTTTTGTGGGCAATGTGGCGCTCAAGGCCAGCGAAGGTCTGGCCACGATGATCAGTGGCCTCATCCGTGAAGCGTTCTCAAAGAACATCCTGACGAAAATGGCGGCGATCATTGCCTATCCGGTCTTATCATCGTTTAAAAAGCGGGTGGATCACCGTCGATACAATGGTGCCGCACTGTTGGGTCTGCGCGGGCTTGTTTTCAAGAGCCATGGATCGGCCGATGCCTTCGCTTTCGAGCAAGCGCTGGGGCGGGCTTATGATGCGGCCCACAATGGTTTGCTGAGCAGTGTGCAGGAACGCATTGCCCACGCTGCGCCCTTGCTGTCGCCAGCCGGGGTTCCCAGCGAGATCAAAAGCATTCCCACCCTTTAATTCGCTCACCCTTCACCAGCATGACACGCTACGCCCGCATTTCCGGCACTGGCAGCTACCTGCCGCCCCTGCGTCTGACCAATGCCGACATGGTCGAACGACTGGCCGCCGGCGGGGTGGAGACCAGTGACGAGTGGATTGTCGAGCGCACCGGTATCCGGGCGCGCCATTTCGTCGCCGACGGCGTTTTTGCCAGCGACATGGCCGCGGAGGCCTGTCGAAAGGCCATGGATGCCGCGGGGGTGGATGGCAGCGAAATCGATCTGATCATCGTGGCCACGTCGACACCGGACATGGTGTTCCCGTCCACGGCGGCCATCCTGCAACACAAACTGGGCATCTCAGGGTGTCCTGTTTTTGACGTGCAGGCCGTTTGCAGCGGCTTTATTTATGGACTCACGGTGGCCGATGCGATGATTCGCACGGGCTCCGCGAAAAAGGCGCTGGTGGTCGGGGCAGAAGTGTTTTCCCGTTTGCTCGATTTCAGCGACAGGACCACCTGTGTGCTGTTCGGAGACGGCGCGGGCGCGGTGGTGCTGGAGGCCAGCGATGTTCCCGGCATTCTGGCTACCGATATCCATGCCGATGGCAAACACGCCAGCATCCTGTGTGTGCCGGGGCATGTATCTGGCGGCAAGGTTCTCGGGGACCCACTGCTCAAGATGGATGGGCAGGCGGTGTTCAAGCTGGCGGTGGGCGTGCTGGAGGACACGGCGCGGGCTGTGCTGACCAAGGCGGGGCGCAGCGATGGCGATATCGACTGGTTGATTCCTCATCAAGCCAACATCCGGATCATGCAGAGTACAGCCCGGAAGCTGAAGTTGCCCATGGACAAGGTGGTGGTCACGGTGGACGAGCACGGCAACACCTCGGCGGCTTCGATCCCGCTGGCTCTCGACCATGCGGTGCGTGCCGGTCAGGTGAAAAAGGGCGACACCCTTTTGCTTGAAGGCGTCGGCGGCGGCTTCACATGGGGCGCCGTGTTGCTCGATCTTTGAGTTTCTGGGTCTGTCCGCAACCAATCCTGCTAGACGCCCCATAACCGTTCAGCATTGTCATGACTTCTTTTGCATTTCTCTTTCCGGGCCAGGGTTCCCAATCCGTGGGCATGCTGGACGCTTGGGGTGACCACCCTGCCGTGCGCGAAACCTTGCAGGAGGCATCGGATGCCTTGGGCGAGGATCTGGCGCATTTGATCCATGAAGGCCCCAAGGAAGCGCTGGGCCTGACCACCAACACCCAGCCGGTGATGCTGGTGGCGGGCGTGGCCGCCTGGCGTGTCTGGTGCGCCGAAGGTGGCGCAGCCCCTGCGGTGGTTGCCGGACATTCACTGGGCGAGTATTCGGCGCTCGTGGCCTCGGGTGTCTTGAGTCTGGCGCAGGCGACCCCGCTGGTTCGCTTCCGGGCGGCGGCGATGCAGGAAGCGGTGCCTGTGGGAACCGGTGCGATGGCAGCCATCCTGGGCATGGATGCGGCGAAGGTGATTGCGGGTTGTGCGGAGGCACAGGCCACGTTCGGTGGCGCCAGCCTGGAGGTTGTGGAGGCGGTGAACTTCAACGACCCGGCCCAGACCGTGATTGCCGGCAGCAAGGCGGCGGTCGAAAAGGCCTGCGAGGTCCTCAAGGCCCACGGTGCCAAGCGCGCGCTGCCGCTGCCGGTTTCTGCGCCATTCCACTCCAGCCTCATGAAGCCTGCGGCGGACAAGCTGAAAGAACAACTGGCGGCAACAGCTTTTGCTGCGCCTCTGATTCCCTTGGTCAACAACATCGACGTCGCCGTGGAAACCGAGGCGGATCGCATCCGCGATGCGCTGTACCGCCAGGCTTTCGGGCCGGTCCGTTGGGTTGAATGTGTGAGCGCCATCCGGGAGCGCGGCATCACCACACTGGTTGAATGCGGCCCCGGCAAGGTGCTGGCCGGCATGGTCAAGCGCATCGATGCGGGCCTGACAGGTGCCGCGCTCTACGATCCGGCTTCACTGGCCGAAGTGAAGAACCTGCTGGCCTGACGTTCGGAGAACCAATACATGTCTGAAATCAAATTTGCGGGCCAGGTGGCCCTGGTCACGGGTGCAACGCGCGGTATCGGTGCAGCCATTGCCCACGAACTGGTGGCGCGCGGGCTGATCGTGATCGGAACCGCCACCAGCGACGAAGGCGCAGCCAAGATCTCGCAGGCGCTCTCGGGTGTGCCAGGAGCCGCTGCAGGCTGCCGTGGCGCAACGCTGGATGTGAACAACGTCGCTGCCGCAGAGGCGCTGATCGATGAGATCACCAAGACGCATGGTGGACTGCAGGTGCTGGTGAACAACGCCGGCATCACGCGCGACATGCTGGCCATGCGTCTCAAGGACGATGACTGGGATGCCGTGCTCGACACCAACCTGAAGGCCGTGTTCCGCATGAGCCGCGCCGTGATCCGTCCCATGATGAAGCAGCGCTATGGCCGCATCATCAGCATCACCAGCGTGGTGGGCGCATCGGGCAACCCCGGACAAGCCAACTACGCGGCGGCCAAGGCCGGTGTGGCGGGCATGACGCGCGCGCTGGCCCGTGAGCTGGGCAGCCGCAACATCACGGTCAATTGCGTGGCGCCGGGGTTCATCGAAACCGACATGACGGCAACGTTGCCGGAAGAGCAGCAAAAGGCGCTGCTGGGTCAGATCCCGCTGGGTCATCTGGGCAAACCGGCCGACATTGCGCACGCTGTGGCGTACCTCGCGAGCCCTCAGGCCGCATATGTCACCGGTCAGGAATTGCATGTCAACGGTGGCATGTTCATGTCCTGACGGGCAGGGCATCCCAATCCATTCCTTTTCGACGCCGACAAAGCCGTCCGGCGGGCCGCCTAGGGGCCTCTCCCTAGCCCGGCTAAAATGACGGTCTGTCATCCAACCACCCTCAGAGGGACTTATGAGCGATATCGAAGCACGTGTTAAGAAAATCATTGCCGAACAACTCGGTGTGGAAGAAGGCCAGGTCACCCATGAAAAATCGTTCGTGGCCGATCTGGGCGCCGACTCGCTCGACACGGTGGAACTCGTGATGGCCCTGGAAGACGAATTCGGTATCGAGATCCCGGACGAAGACGCAGAGAAGATCACCACGGTGCAAAACGCCATCGACTACGCCATGGCGCACCAGAAGGCCTGATCCTTCATGGTCCAACGCAGGGTCTTCCCTTGGGGCCTGGCTCCCCGGGGAGGGCATTGCATTTCACGCACTTTGATGCGTGGGGGAATTCAATGAGTCGTCGTCGCGTTGTCGTGACCGGCCTGGGTTGCATCAGCCCCGTGGGTAACACGGTGTCTGAGTCCTGGGCCAACATTCTTGCCGGCAAGTCCGGCATCGACCGCATCACCAAGTTTGACGCGTCCAGCTTTTCCTGCCAGATCGCAGGCGAGGTCAAGGGCTTCAGTGTCGAGTCGTACATGTCTTCGAAAGAAGCGCGCACGATGGATACGTTCATCCATTTCGGTATCGCTGCTGCTTCTCAGGCGGTTGCTGATGCCGGTCTGCCCACGGGCGATGCGCTGGGGGAGGAAGAAGCCACCCGGATTGGATGCATCATTGGCTCCGGGATCGGTGGCCTGCCGATGATCGAAGAGACGCACACCGAGTTCACGAACCGTGGCGCCCGCCGTATTTCGCCGTTCTTTGTGCCGGCCTCCATCATCAACATGATCTCGGGTCATGTATCGATACGCTTCGGCTTCAAAGGACCCAACCTCGCGGTTGTCACCGCCTGTACCACCGGGTTGCATTGCATCGGTGAAGGCGCGCGCAAGATCGAGTACGGCGACGCCGACGTGATCGTGGCCGGCGGCTCCGAAGCCACCGTTTCGCCATTGGGCGTGGGTGGTTTCGCGTCCATGCGTGCGCTGTCGACCCGCAACGACGATCCCTCCACGGCGTCCCGCCCCTGGGACAAGGACCGTGACGGTTTTGTTTTGGGCGAAGGTGCGGGTGTGGTAGTGCTGGAAGAGTACGAGCACGCCAAAGCACGTGGTGCCAAGATTTATGCCGAACTGGTCGGCTACGGCATGAGCGCTGATGCGGGTCACATGACGGCGCCCAACATGGACGGTCCACGCCGCGCCATGATCAATGCCTTGCGCAACGCGGGTGTGAATGCCGATCAGGTGGACTATCTCAATGCCCATGGCACATCCACGCCGCTCGGTGATGTGAACGAGACCAACGCCATCAAGGCCGCGTTGGGTGATCACGCCAAGAAGACGGTGGTGAACTCGACCAAGTCCATGACCGGGCACCTCCTGGGCGGTGCTGGTGGTATCGAGAGCGTGTTCACCATCCTGGCGCTGAAAGAGCAGAAGAGTCCGCCAACCATCAACATCTTCAATCAGGATCCCGAGTGCGATCTCGATTACTGCGCCAACGTCGCGCGTGACATGAAGATCGACTTCGCCATGAAGAACAACTTTGGTTTTGGTGGCACCAACGGAACGCTGGTCTTCAAACGCGTCTGAGCCTGCTGACAGCCACAGGGCTCTGACGGCCTGATCATGCGCAACGCCCCATCGGTTCGGTATCCGGTGGGGCGTTGTGCTTTGTACGGCTGGTGGATGCTGGGCCTGGGAGCATTGGGTTTGGCGGCACTGGCCGGCGGATGGTGGGTGAGCGGAACCACCGCCGAGGCGGGTGGTCTCATGACGGGCGTTGTCTTGTGGCTGCTCTGGATGGGCTTCGCCACGTGGAGCTGGCAGCGAACACCGGAAGGCTTGTTGCGGTGGGACGCGCTGACCGATTCAGCGGCCGGACCGTCCCTTGCAGGGGCCTGGGTCGAGCGGGCACGCGATCCTTTGCGCTGGAACGAGTTTCGTCGCGCGTTGATGGCGCGCCAGCGGCAGGGCTGTGCGATCCAATGACCGATTGCAGCGCGTTCAGACCTTGCCGGAACCATGACTTCCCTGTCCCGCGTGACCGTGCGCTCAGGCATCGTCAGGCTTGGGGTATATTTCTGCGGCCCGCTCCTGCCGCATGACACAACCCGAAGATCACACCGCCCCCCCGCCGCCCGACAGCGATGTCATGCTGGTGCAACGCACGCTTGCCGGGGAGCAGCGCGCGTTCGAGTTGCTGGTCATCAAATACCAAAGAAGGGTCGAGCGCCTGATCGGGCGCATGGTGCGCGACGTCGATCTGGTGCAGGATATCGCCCAGGAGACCTTCATCCGTGCCTACCGGGCGCTGGCGCAGTTTCGGGGTGACGCACAGTTCTACACCTGGCTTTACCGGATCGCCGTCAACACGGCGAAAAAGCAGCTGCTGGAACTCAAGCGCGACCCGCTGATCTTCCAGTCCCAGATGAAATCAGCGGAGGATGATGAAACTTCCTCCTCCGAACGCGAACTAAATTCCAACGCGGTTGATCACGAGACGCCCGAAGCGGTGTTGGCCAGCAAGGAAATTGCCGAGGCGGTGAACGCTGCCATGGACGCTTTGCCGGAAGAGTTGCGCATGGCGATCAGCTTGCGGGAAATGGACGGTTTGAGCTACGAAGAGATTGCGCTGACACTGAATTGCCCCATCGGTACGGTGCGTTCTCGCATCTTCCGGGCGCGCGAAGCGATATCGGGCCGCATCAAACCGATGCTGGAGCGCCAGTCCGGCAAACGCTGGTGATGCCGAATACGGTGCGGTGTGAACGGGGCTTGAACCCTTGAGTTTTTTGGATGTCAACCATGAATGCCGAACAAGACAACGTGAATGTGCGCCCGCCTGCGAGGGCTGGTGTGCCATTTCATTCCGATCCGGATACCGATCTGGCGGTTGCACTGTCTGCGTTGACCGATGGTGAGATCGGTGCGGGCGAGCTGGACGCCCTTCTGGCCGATGCCGACCACCGTTCCGAGCTGCACGCCGATTGGCATGCCTACCAGGTGATTGGCGATGTGTTGCGTGGCACGGCGCCTGCCGTGTCGAACGTCGCGCCGCAGGCCTTTGTGGCCGGTATCAGTGCGCGACTCCAGCTTGCAGAGCGGCCCCTAAGTCAGCCAGTGAGTCCGGTCGTGACGGCGCAGGTGCGTGGAGCGGCGGCGAACGACCCGGTGATGCGGTGGAAGATGGCGGCGGGTCTGGCCTCCCTGGCGGCCGTTGTGGCGGTGAGCTGGAGCGTGATGCAGGGCGCATCGGTCCCGGGTGGCCCAGCCGTTTCAGGGCCCCAGCTGGCGCAGGTCGCGCCGCCCACAGATCCGGCGAAACCGGTGGTTGCCGACTCAGATACCGGGTCAACCAATGTGGCGGTGAACACCGGGCAAGGCATCTTGATTCGCGATGCGCGGCTTGAGCAGATGCTGGCGGAGCATCGGCAGTATGGCGGCATGTCTGCGCTGCAGATGCCGGCGGGTTTCCTGCGCAACGCCACCTACGACACCGCTCCGCAGCGCTGATGCCCATGGCTCTTCATCTGTCGTTCGGTCGGCTTCTGTCGCGTGGTGTGGACTCAACCCGGACCCGTTCAGGTCGGGGTGCTTACCCGGGTGCACGGCTGCAACCTTGGTCAGGGCTGGTACTGGTGGCGCTGGTCCTGGGACTCTGGCAGCCCCTGGTGCAGGCACAGTCGCAGAGCGGGGCCGCGGTGCCGACGCGCAGTGTCAATGAATGGCTCACCCGAATGCAGGAAGCGTCGCGGCAGAGGGCTTACACCGGCACCTTGGTGGTGTCGGCGGGCTCGGTGATGTCGGCCTCGCGCATCTGGCATGTCTGTGATGGCGTGCAGCAGATGGAGCGCATCGAGACGCTCACCGGCGCACCACGGACCACCATCCGCCGCAACAACGAAGTGATCACCTTTGTTCCCGACGCCAAAACCGCGTGGATCGAGGAGCGCGAGTCGCTGGGGTTGTTTCCCGATTTGTTGCGCACGCCCGCCAACGCCATTCCCAAATACTACGAGGTGCGCGAAACCGGGGTGCAGCGTGTGGCCGGGCATCTGGCCGATGTGGTCGAGATTCTCCCCAGAGACCCTTTGCGGTTTGGCTTTCGTATCTGGTCTGAACAGAAAACCGGTCTGGTCGTGAAGCTGCAGACCTTGGGTGAAAAGGATGTCGTGCTGGAGCAGCTCGCCTATTCCGAACTCCAGCTGGATGCACCCGTGCGCATGGACAAGCTGCGCAAGATGATGAAAGACACCCGTGGCTATGAGGTTTATCGACCGATGGTGAAAAAGACCACGCCCGAGGCCGAAGGATGGCAATTCAAGGATGTGGTTCCAGGCTTCCTGCGCATGAGCTGCCACACCCGGGACGCCGGTGAGGCCAACGAAGTTTCTTCCGTGCCGATGCAGTGCATTTTTTCGGATGGGCTGGCTTCGGTCTCCCTGTTTGTCGAGCCACTCGACGCCCGCCGGCATGGCGCTGAAACCAGTGCCGTGATGGGTGCCACCCATTCTCTGGGCATGCGACTTGGCAACCATTGGTTGACCGTCCTGGGGGAAGTGCCACCGGTCACCCTTCAGCGGTTCGCCCAGGCACTTCAGCGAACGCGTTGAAGTATCGGCCCGTTGGAGCGTGCACCTGGATGTTCCCTTTGCCCTTGTGTTTTCAGCTGTTTTGCCCGTCTGAACAGGATCAACATGACATTCAGTAAATCGAATCGCACTCCCTTGGTCAGCGTGGCCACCGCAGGGATGGTGGCGCTGGCCGGCGCCATGGCGCTGTTGTCGCCTGTGCCGTTGTCCGCACAAGGCGTCTTCTCCGCGCCCAGTGTGCGTGGCTTGCCTGATTTCACCGATCTGGTCGATCTGGTCGGGCCCTCGGTGGTGAACATCCGCACGCTGGAGCGCGCCAGTGTTCCTGAAGAAGGGGCCTCCGGAACAGATGAGCAGATGCTGGAGTTCTTCCGCCGGTTTGGGATTCCCATTCCACCCGGCGTGACGCCTCGCGGCCCGCGGGCGGAGCGGGGTCCATCCGAAGAGGCGCAGCCTCGCGGTGTGGGCTCGGGCTTCATTCTCAGCAGCGACGGCCTGATCATGACCAACGCGCATGTGGTGGAAGGCGCCGACGAACTGATCGTCACCCTGCCGGACAAACGTGAGTTCAAGGCCAAGGTGGTGGGTACTGACAAGCGCACCGATGTGGCGGTGGTCAAGATCGAGGCAAGTGGTCTGAGTGCCGTGAAGATCGGTGACGTGAACCGTCTTCGCGTCGGCGAATGGGTGATGGCCATCGGGTCGCCCTTTGGACTTGAGAATTCGGTGACCGCCGGCATCGTGAGTGCCAAGAAGCGTGACACAGGGGACTTCCTGCCCTTCATCCAGACCGACGTCGCGATCAATCCCGGCAACTCGGGTGGTCCGCTCATCAACATGCGTGGTGAGGTGGTGGGCATCAACAGCCAGATCTATTCACGCTCGGGGGGTTTCCAGGGGATTTCGTTTGCCATCCCGATCGACGAGGCGGTGCGCGTGTCCGACCAGCTCCGCGCGTCCGGGCGCGTCACGCGGGGGCGCATCGGTGTGCAGATCGATCAGGTCAGCAAGGAAGTGGCCGAGTCCATTGGTCTGGGGCGGCCTCGGGGCGCCTTGGTGCGCGGTGTCGAAAACGATTCGCCAGCGGCCAAAGCAGGGCTGGAGCCAGGTGACATCATCCTGCGTTTCGATGGCACCGAGATCGACAAGTCGGTGGACCTGCCACGGCTGGTGGGCAATACGCGACCCGGCAGCAAGAGCCGCATGACGGTGTTCCGACGCGGATCGCAACGCGAGCTGAGCATCACGGTGGCCGAGCTGGAGCCCGAGCGCACAGCTTCGCGCCCTTCAGCGCCCGAGCCCGCCAAGCCACAGCCAGCGGGGACGGCCAAGGCTCTGGGTTTGACGCTCTCCGATCTCACCCCGGCGCTCAAGAAAGAGCTGAACCTCAAGAGTGGTGTGCGCGTGGAGAGCGCTGAAGGGCCGGCTGCGCGCGCTGGCTTGCGCGAAGGCGATGTGATCGTTGCCGTCGCCAACACAGACACCGGCAACGTCGCTGAACTCGAGGCGGCGCTGGTGAAACTTGACAAGTCACGTCCGGTCAATGTGCTGTTCCGTCGCGGCGATTGGGCTCAGTACGCGGTGATCCGCCCGAGTCGATGAAGCCGGACGAAACTCGAATCCACCCCAATTGAGGCCAATAACCCACTGATCTTTATGGGATTTAGGGCTTGTGGGTTGGGGTGGCTGGCACGCCACACACCGCTTGTCTGCCGCGATACCCTGTCTGCCCACCATTGTTGTGAGTGATTGCTCACAATTCTCCGGTTTCTCCTGACCGAATTCGATAAAATCGGACCAGTTCTGGATCGATTCCGTCGTCGGGGCACTGCATCGGTCCACGATGTGAGAATCACGCCCGAATGGCTTCGGTCATCCACAGATGCTTCACAAGAGCACTGAATTTCCTGTGGATGAATTGTGGATAAGTTTCATGTTGCTGCGCTGCAACAAGTCTCGGTGAGCGTTTGTCGGGTTTGAATTCCGGGCTTTTTGCCTACAATGAAGTCCCAACTATCGCAGTTGCCATTGATTGTTGGTTATGGGCGCGTCAACAGCTGACGCGCCCTTTTTTATGGTTCCCCGCAGCCTTGTGCGTGGGTACTTTGTTCCCCTGGTAGAGCTGTTTTTCTTGATGAACCACATCCGCAATTTTTCGATCATCGCGCACATCGATCACGGCAAGTCCACGCTGGCCGACCGCATCATTTCCCTCTGTGGCGGCCTGTCCGATCGCGAGATGAGCGAGCAGGTGCTGGACTCGATGGACATCGAGAAGGAGCGTGGCATCACCATCAAGGCGCAGACCGCCGCGCTCCAATACAAGGCGCGCGACGGGCAAGTCTACAACCTGAATCTGATCGACACCCCGGGTCACGTGGACTTCTCCTATGAAGTGAGCCGCTCCCTCTCAGCCTGCGAAGGTGCGCTGCTGGTGGTGGATGCCAGTCAGGGCGTTGAGGCGCAGACCGTGGCCAACTGCTACACCGCGCTCGACCTGGGTGTGGAGGTGGTGCCGGTGCTCAACAAGATGGACCTGCCCAACGCCGATCCCGAAAATGCCAAGAGCGAGATCGAAGACGTGATCGGCATCGACGCGACCGACGCCATTCCCTGTTCGGCCAAAAGCGGCATGGGTGTGGAAGACATCCTGGAGGCCGTCGTTGCGCGCATTCCGGCGCCCAAGGGCAATCCCAACGCACCGCTGCGCGCCATGATTGTGGACAGCTGGTACGACGCCTATGTGGGCGTGGTGATGCTCGTGCGCGTGGTCGATGGTCAGCTGCTCAAGGGCGAGCGGTTCAAGATGATGGCCACCAACACCGTCTACAACGCCGACAACCTGGGCGTTTTCACGCCTGGCAACGAACCGAGAGACGCGCTCAAGGCCGGTGAAGTGGGCTACATCATTGCCGGCATCAAGGAGCTGCAGGCGGCCAAGGTGGGCGACACCATCACGCTGGAAAAGAAGCTGCCCAACAACCTTGGTCCGGCCGAAGAGGCGCTGCCCGGTTTCAAGGAAGTGCAGCCGCAGGTGTTTGCCGGTCTGTACCCGACCGAGGCGAACCAGTACGACGGCCTGCGCGACGCGCTGGAAAAACTCAAGCTCAACGACGCTGCGCTGATGTACGAGCCCGAGGTTTCGCAGGCGCTGGGCTTTGGTTTCCGTTGCGGTTTTCTGGGCCTGCTGCACATGGAGATCGTGCAGGAGCGGCTGGAGCGCGAGTTCGATCAGGACCTCATCACCACCGCGCCAAGTGTGGTGTACCAGGTGGTCAAGCCCGATGGCGAGGTCGTCATGGTCGAGAACCCGTCCAAGATGCCCGACCAGGGCCGGCTGGAAGAGATCCGCGAGCCCATCGTGACCGTGCATCTCTACATGCCACAGGA
>Ga0209467_1002250_pt1 | contig 14117 bp, 13 predicted proteins | sample Higcelwee11metaG_FD_187175 | JGI IMG/M metagenome (GOLD analysis project Ga0209467, IMG submission 187175) | Freshwater pond sediment microbial communities from the University of Edinburgh, under environmental carbon perturbations - High... | ecosystem: Environmental > Aquatic > Freshwater >...
AAATTTGCACCCTCCACAGCACATGACCCGGTTGTTAATTATTTCTATCCGCTTAGCAGTCGTTTATATCCGATTGTAAACGGGTTAAGAAATAAGAATCAGACTGATATGAGATCCTGACATGAATTTTATTTTTTATCTTTATGAAAATTCTCGCTGTGGAAAGAGTATGTCTTGACTGCGGAGCCAGGCTCCTTGGACGGTCTGATAAGAAATTCTGTTCCGATCAGTGCCGCAACAACTACAATAACCGTATCAACCGTGATCAGAACAATTACGTTCGCAACGTGCACGCTCAGCTGAGGCGAAACAGAAAGATACTGTCAGAACTGGTTGATGACGGCCATCACCGTATCCATCGCGATGCTTTGATAGCACAGGGTTATAACTTCACCTTCTTCACGCACCTGGTGGAGACAAAGGAGGGAGTAAGGTGGTCATACTGTTTTGAATACGGCTTCAGTGAAACAGCTAATGATTATCTCGAACTGAGGCTGTGCAACAGCTACCTTGACACACCGGATGAGGAGGGGTGAGCCCTAACCGGGTACCACTGCAGATGCCGGAATATCCCGTCAGTATTCTGACAGTGCAAATGAAATGCGTCAAGTAAGATTATTGGAGTGATTTTTGTACTTTTGGGATCAAATCAGACTGAAAATGAAGAGATCAATTCTTGTTACGACCATCATAATGTTAGGGTTTACTGCAGGCTTACAGGCGCAAACGGTATATGAAAACAACTACCTTGTAAAAGTGGGTGACATTGCCCCTGATTTCACAATAAAGGAAGCCGGAGGTACCAGTTACAGGCTGTCTGATCTCCGGGGAAAGGTTGTGATGCTTCAGTTCACTGCCAGCTGGTGCAGTGTTTGTCGAAAGGAGATGCCGTTTATTGAGCAGGAGATATGGATTCCAGGGAAGAAACAGGGTCTTGCAGTCATCGGTATCGACCGTGATGAACCCGTGGAAACTGTGAAGAAGTTTGCAGCTGACATGAAGATCACCTACCCGCTTGCACTCGATCCGGGTGCAGATATTTTCGGCCTTTTCGCAGAGAAGCAGGCAGGTGTAACCCGCAATATAATAATTGACAGGAAGGGCAGAATAATTTTCCTTACTCGTCTTTTCGAGCGCGGGGAATTCGATAAAATGAAGGAAATTATCTTCTCCGAGCTGGCAAAAAAGTAAGAATATTTTACCCTTTTATATCTTTCAGTGCAACCTTTGGCCTGTAAATTGCGTTTATCAGGACAGCAACTACTGTTCTTAAACTAAAACTGAGAGAAATGAAAAAGTTCATTGTCATTGTTTTTACACTTCTTCTTGCCGCCCCTCTGTTTTCACAGGTAAAATTCGGTCTGAAAGCCGGGGCAAGCACTGACTTTACCTTCACCAACCTCGACCTTTCACAGGCAAGCGTTGATGTAGTTCTTCAGAATGCAAAGAACGCTGAATGGGGATTCCAGGGAGGAGCTTTCCTGAGAGTGTCTTTTGCAGGATTCTACCTTCAGCCCGAATTTCTTCTTGCAACTGCATCAAATTCACTTACATATGAAGGTGTGATTGATGGAGAGCCTGTTGATGAGCTGCTCGAACAAAAATTCACAAAGCTTAATATCCCGGTACTCCTTGGTTTCAAACTGGGACCTTTGAGGGTAAATGCAGGCCCGGCTGCGTCGATCCTGCTTTCAGAACCCTCTGACATGGCTGAAATTGCAACATACAAAACTGCAACATTCGGTTATCAGGCAGGCGTTGGATTGGATATCTTCAAGAAGCTGACGCTGGATCTTCGGTATGAAGGAAATCTTAACCAGTTTGGAGACGGGATCACTATCGGGGGAGAAGAATTTGAGTTTGATGACAGAACTGGCGCCCTCCTGGTCCATGTAGGGCTGATATTCTGACCACTGCAATATACAGAAGAACTCTTCCGCTGTTTCCGGAAGAGTTTTTTTTATATTTACGGTAGCAAGTTTACTCCGTATAAATGATCCTGACAGGGAACACTATTTTCATTCTCAGGAATATACTGACGGTCGTCTACCTGATAGCGGTCTTCGTCATCTGTCTGATGATCGTCTTTGAGAACAGGAATCCTGTAAAGACACTGGCATGGCTTCTGGTGGTCCTGTTTGTCCCCGTCATTGGTGTGATTGTTTATTTCTTTTTCGGACGCTTCTACCGCAAGCAGAAGATCTACAGCCGCAAGAGCATGGCTGACAGTGCCAGGTTGGCTGACGATGCAGATCGCCAGGTCAAACTCCTGTCTGAATTTCTATCAGGAGAAAGCGAGGCGGTAAGGTCAAAGGCTCACCTTATTCACCTGATGCTGAGGAATAACAGGTCGTTGGTAACCCTCGACAACAGGATAGACCTTCTTGTCAACGGCCAGCAGACATTTCCTGCCATGCTTGATGCCATAGCCTCGGCCACTCATTTCATTCATCTCGAGTTTTATCGTTTCGAACCCGACAGGCTGGGCATGGAGTTCAGTGAGCTTATGAAACGCAAAGCGAACGAAGGGGTGAAGGTAAGGGTCATCTATGACGATGTGGGAAGCTGGAATATCCGGAAGCCATATATTAAAATGATGCGCCAGGCCGGTGTACAGATACATACATTCCATCCGGTCCGTTTTCCGAGTTTTTCGAGCAGGATCAATTACCGCAACCACAGAAAAATCCTTGTTGTAGACGGGAAAGTGGGTTTTGTGGGAGGCCTTAACATAGCAGACAAATACTTGCGTGGCCTGCCTGATCTGGGTCCCTGGGTGGACACACACCTGAGGCTGGAGGGAGAAGCCGTCGCCGCACTGGACAGGGTTTTCATAGCCGACTGGGATTTTGTAAGCGGTGAAGAGCTGCCGCCTGACGGCTCACTTGAGCACGTTCTGCGCACCGGTAACAAGTGCCTGGTGCAGGTTGCTTCAAGCGGCCCTGATACAGACTGGGCAACAATTATGCAGGTTTATTTTTCCGCCATTGCAACTGCGAAATCGTCAATTTATCTCACATCGCCCTATTTCAGCCCTGACGACAGCATGCTCACGGCAATCAAGACGGCCGCCCTGAGCGGAGTGGATGTCAGGATGATTTTCCCGGAATCTACCGATTCCATAATCGCAAACTGGAACACCCGCTCATATATCTCCGAGTTGCTCGAAGCCGGAGTCCGGATATTTCTTTACCGTAACGGTTTCATTCACTCCAAGTATCTGCTTGTGGACAACATCTTCTCTTCAGTGGGATCACCAAATGTTGATGTACGCAGCTTTGACCTCGATTTCGAGGTGACGGCTCTGATCTATGATGAGGATTTCGCCCTCAGACTTGGTGTCCTCTTTGCCGAAGACCTGAAGAACTGCACCGAAGTGAACAGGGAGGAGTGGATGAAAAGGCCGAAACGGGTCAGATACAAGGAATCTCTTGCAAGGATATTCGGACCGCTTTATTAATTTCGCACCCGATGAAAAAGCTTTTACTGACACTTTTCTATATTGTCCTGGTCGGAGCAATCGCTCTTACAGTTTTCCTCTGGGCGACAGTCCTCAGGCATAATGTCAGGGCTGAAGAGCCGGTGAGGATATATGTCCCTACAGGGTCTGATTTCAAAGCCCTTACTGACACACTGGAGAGCACCGGTGTTCTTCGAAGCCGAAGCAGCTTTGTTCTGACATCACGCCTGAAATCCTTCGGAAGGAGCGTAAAACCAGGATCTTACATCATTGAGCCGGGCATGAGCAATAACAACATTGTCAACGTATTGCGCTCCGGACGGCAATCGCCGGTCAATGTGACATTCAATAACGTCAGGACCCTTGAGGAACTTGCCGGGAAGATTGGCCGGCAGATAGAGGCTGACTCCGTCACCCTCTATCAATTCTTCAGCGATGAAGCCAATTATTCGGACGACGGGTTTGACAGAAGTACCCTTATATCAGTTTTCATACCTGACACTTATCAGCTTTACTGGTCAGTTGATGCGCGGGGTTTCTACAGGCGCATGCTCAAGGAGTATAGAGATTACTGGACAGCTGAGAGGATGGCGCTTGCGGAGGAGCACGGGCTAAGCCCGGCAGAGGTATCCGTTCTCGCCTCCATCGTCGATGAGGAGGCCTCCAGAGCCGATGAAATGCCTCGTATCGCCGGGGTTTATATCAACCGGCTCCGCCAGGGGATGCCCCTGCAGGCGGACCCGACAGTGAAGTTCGCTGTCAATGACTTTTCCCTGAGGCGTATATTGAACAAGCACCTCGAAATTGACTCGCCTTACAATACCTACAAATATGCGGGTTTACCCCCTGGCCCGATACGGTGCCCTTCGCGTTCCGGCCTTGAGTCTGTGATTAACGCGGAAGACCACCAGTTTCTCTTTTTCGTTGCCAGATACGACGGATCAGGGTATCATCACTTCTCGCGCACACTTGCAGAGCACAACAGGTATGCTGCTGCCTACAGGAGGGAGCTTAACAGGAGAAGAATCTACAGGTAAATCAGAGCCTGATTTAGCTTTCCGGGGTGTAGTTGTTAATGGATTCGATTATTTTTCTGGCATTTACGGCGTTGTCGGCCACCTCACAGAGAACACGGGTGCGCTCCTGTTTTATCTCTTCAGTGAAATTCTCCTTCATTAGCCTGCCGGTCAGGGTGATCCACTCCTCAGGGTCAGTGGCAATGCTGCAGAGACTTCCGAGGTTTGTTCCTGCCACAACGGCTGGAGCTGCAACAACGTGACGTCCATTGCAGAGCGAATTGATCAGCTTCAGCTTCATCCCTGTCGGCTGGGATGCATTGAGAAGGCAGACCTGTGCGTTTGTTATCAGCTCATTCATCTGGTTTATTGAAGGATTATGAACCACTCTCACATGCCTGAGTGATGCAGCAGTCTCAGTCAGTTCTGCAGATGGCCTTTTACCGGCTATGACGGTTTTGTATTTCCATTTTGCAGCAACCTCCTTAATCAGATAAAGGGCTGCAACATTGTTTTCGGCTGTGGAAAGATCACCGTGGATGAGCACGTAATCGCCTATCCCTTCGCTTGCAACGCACTTGTCTGCCGAATGGAACGGTCCGACAAAGACCGCATTGCCGAACTTCAAGCTGAAATATTCAGTGTCTCCGGGGGAGATTGAAAGCAGGTATGAGGCGCCGGCAAGTACGGACTCATAACGCTCCAGTTTTTTAGCTTCGGATTTGTAATAATGCTTCCTGAACGGATTGCTCTCAGCAGAGGCGAGGCTGCGATAGTATACATGCTCAACGTTGTGCGTCCTGACCAACGTTATTCTGCCTGCCAGTGCAGGATCAGCAAGATAATGCGTAGTGTGCAACCCCTCGAAAATTATTGGATTATTGTCGGCCGAAAGGTTTTTAAGCAGCAGGTTGTTCTTCCTGGAGAGGACAATAAAGGGTTCCCTGCTGAGCAGATGAAACAGATTCAGCTCACGCCTGTAATAATGAACCCTCAGACATTCACGCTCCAGGGTGCGCGAGCGGCTGCGCCCGTAACTGAAGCAGTGAAGTATCACGCCCACACCCTGCTTCTTCAGCGCGGTTATCTTGTAAAATACATCCGTTATGCCGCCATAATCTGGCGGGTAGGGTACATTGAAGCTTACAAGGTGTATAATTCTGTTGCCGGGGGTTTTGTCCATGAAGAGTAAAAACTATGCACAAACATAGCTAAAATAAATTCTTTTGTATCTTTCATCCGCCCTGATAAGCTAAAACCTTTAGGATGCTGTCAGAGAAACAGAAAATGAAAGCCGTAATTGCCGTAATAAGCGACCTGTCGACCGACATGAGGGTCACGAAACTGGCTTTGCTGATGGTTGAGGAAGGACTTGATGTTACGGTTATTGGAAGGCATTCCCGCAATTCAGTGCCCCCTGTTATAAAGGGAGTTAACGTAATCAGGATTAAAGTGCCCTTTAAAAAGGGACCTGCGATGTATCTCCTGTTCAATCTATTTCTTTTCTTCAGGCTTATCTTCCGACGCTTCGATATCTGCGTGGCATCTGATCTGGATACGCTTGTGCCCTGTTATTTTGTCTCCGGATTATTCAGGAAAACCCTTATTTACGACTCCCACGAATACTTCACCGGGCAGTACGGTCTTGAAGAGAGGCAATTCAAATATTTTCTCTGGAAGAGCACGGAGCGCATGATAGTGCCCCGGATAAAGCACATGATAACAGTAAGCGACTCCATTGCGGCTCTTTACAGAACCGAATACGGTGTGGATCCGGTTGTCGTCAGGAATGTATCACCTGCAATGAGTAACCTGTTGCCGCATGACAGGAGTGAGCTGGGTGTTGCCGGGCAAGAGCTGCTTGTCGTTTTCCAGGGCTCCGGAATCAATCCGGGCAGAGGAGCGGAGGAGCTTCTGGCAGCAATCCCCATGACTGAAAGGGTCCGGTTACTTGTAATAGGGTCCGGTGATATCATCGGGAACCTTCACCGGGAGGCCTTGGAGAATAAGGCTTCAGACAGGATCATTTTCCTGCCGAGGATGCCATGGGAGGAGATGATGCGGTATACAATGAGTTGTGATGCAGGACTGTCGCTTGACACTGATACGTGCATCAATCAGCGCTACAGTCTTCCAAATAAAATCTTTGACTACATTGCAGCCGGCATTCCGGCGATCGTATCACCACTTCCGGAAGTGTCGTCGCTCATTGAGAAATACGGCTGCGGAATTGTGCTTGAAGAGGTTTCGCCGGAGTCTGTGGCAGGGCAGCTCCGGAGACTGGCCGATGACCGCCCACTGCTGCTGTCGATGAAGCGGAGAGCTGTCGAAGCCCGGAGAGAACTGACCTGGGAAATTGAGAAGTTGAGGGAACAAGAGCTTATCAGAGGTGTTATTAAGTCAAATCGAAATAAATGAACAGAGCTTTTTTCAAAAAATATTTGCCCGAAATCATCGGGACACTGCTTGGGGCACTTGGAGGTTTAATATACTGGAAATATGTGGGTTGTGTCTCAGGGACATGCACGATAAAGTCTAACTGGTACCTGATGGTGCCATGGGCGGCAGTTCTGGGTTACCTGGCAGGTTCTGTGGCCGGGGACATTATCAGGAAGAGAAAAAAGCCTGAAGAGACCGGAGATAATTGAATCTCGGCTTGCAGGAGCAGAGGCTCTTGCCTGCAGAACACAACAAGTGCAGGCGGCTTATGGTATTTACGAATTGGGGAAGTTTGTATATTGCAAGCAAAATACCGAAACCAACCCGCACTCATGAAAACCAACCGCAGGAATTTTCTCCGCACTGCAGCTGTAGCCGGAGCCGGCACCATTACAGCAGCCTCTGTGGCCTCATGCTCACGCCGTGAGAAATCAACTGAAGCCATGGCCGCCGTCAGGGAGGCTGTAATGGCCGTCCACAATCAGACCTTCAACATGTCAGGTTACGCCGCTCCGCCTCTCGAGAAGGTGCGCACTGCCTTTATCGGCCTCGGTATGCGGGGCCCCGGTGCTGTGGAGCGTATGGCCCACATCGAGGGTGTTGAGATAGCTGCGCTGTGCGACAGGTATCCCGACAGGGTTGAAAAAGTGCAGGCGATTCTTACGAAGTTCGCCCTCCCGCAGGCAAAGAGCTTCAGCGGGAGCGAGGAAGCATGGAAGGGAGTCTGTGATGACCCTGACATTGACCTGGTGTACATTTGCACACCGTGGGAGTGGCACACACCAATGGCTGTATATGCCATGGAGGCCGGAAAGCACGTGGCGGTGGAGGTGCCGGCAGCGAAGACAGTGGAAGAATGCTGGCAGCTGGTGGAGGTCTCCGAACGAACGAAGAGGCACTGCATGCAGCTTGAAAACTGCTGTTATGACTTCTTTGAACTGCTGACCCTGAATATGGCCCGGCAGGGACTCTTCGGCGATATCGTCCACGGGGAAGGAGCATATATTCATGACCTGCGCTGGGACTTCACGTATGACAAAAACGGCTACGCTGACATGTGGAGGCTGAAGGAGAATGTCCGAAACGGTAATCTCTACCCGACGCACGGACTGGGTCCGGTTTGCCAGATTATGAATATCAACAGGGGAGACAGGATGGACTATCTGACCTCCCTGTCAACGAACGACTTCGCAATGGGTAAGGATCTGGAGCAGTTGGCCAGGGAGGATCCGTTCTACGCTCCGTTCACAGGAAAAACCTACCGTGGAAACATGAACACCACGCTCATTAAGACAACTCTCGGAAGGAGCATAATGATACAGCATGACGTTTCAAGCCCCAGACCCTACTCGAGGATTCATCTGATCAGCGGTACGAAAGGCTGCGCCAGCAAATGGCCTTCACCGGCAAGAATAGCCCTCGGCCATTCATGGCTGCCGGCTGAGAAAATGGCTGAGATGGAGGCATTGCACACACCGGAGATTGTCAAGAGGGTGGGAGAGATGGCAAAAGCCATTGGCGGTCATGGCGGGATGGATTTCATTATGGACTGGAGGCTGACCGATTGCCTTCGGAACGGCCTGCCGTTGGATCAGGATGTTTATGACGCAGCTCTCTGGAGCGTAATTACTCCGTTGAGCGAATGGTCTGTTGCAAACAGGTCAGGCTCGATCAATGTGCCTGACTTTACCTGCGGATCCTGGAAGATCAACGCCCCATTCGATCCAAATCTCCCGGCAGGAGGAAACACAAAGGTGCTTAAGCCGCAGGGAAGCGAGGCCCAGCTTGAGGTGTAAGTCAGCCCTTATGGCAGATAAACTGATTTAAAGAATAATCAGGTAATATATTTTTTACATTTGCGGGCAAATTCCCGTTTCAGATGTTCAGCACGATTGCCTTTCTGATCATTTCTTTTGTCACATTGCTGATCTTCGCGGTTCCTAAACCTCTGAAGTATTACTTCACGCTGGGGTTGCTGGTTGCAGGAATCGCACTGACATCAGTATGGAGCATCAGTGTGCTGACAGGATCGGAACAATTGAGAGAGATCCCGTTGTTCCTGCCCTCTGCCGGTACAGGTTTTGTGCTCGTAATCGATGCCCTGTCCGCCTTTTTCATTCTTGTGATCAACATCACAGTTCTGATCGGGTTCCTGTACGCCAGGGGCTATCTGGCACCATACGGGCAGAGGATGAATGCACTGCGATTTTCGATACATTACTTTTCGTACCTCTGGCTCTGGCTGTCGATGCTGATGGTGGTTATGATCCGCGACGGCCTCTCCTTCCTGATTGTGTGGGAGATAATGGCCCTCTCATCTTTTTTCCTGGTGATATTCGATGCGGAAGAAAGAAGTATAATGAAAACAGGTATAAACTACCTGATCCAGATGCACGTCGGGATGTTCTTCATCCTGGTGGCTTTCCTCCTGGTTCAGGATGCTACCGGAAGAATGAGCTTCGACGCACTTGGTGAGTACTTTGCCGGGCACAGAAACCTGCCGCTTTTCCTGCTCTTTTTTACAGGCTTCGCTATCAAGGCCGGATTCATTCCCCTGCACACCTGGCTGCCGGAGGCGCACCCTGCTGCCCCATCCCATGTCTCAGGGGTCATGTCGGGAGTGATGATCAAGATGGGAATATATGGAATCGTGAGGGTGGTGGTCCCGATGCAGTCCGACCTGCTGGTTACCGGTATCTTGATCGTGGTTATTTCGCTCATTACAGGTGTGATGGGCGTGATGATGGCCATAGTTCAGAACGACCTGAAGAAGCTTCTTGCCTACAGCAGTATTGAAAACATAGGCATCATCGGGCTTGGCATAGGAATGGGAGTAATCGGGCAGGCGCTTGATAATCCTTCCCTTACCCTGCTTGGATTCTCCGGGGCTGTTCTTCACATATTGAACCACTCTCTGTTCAAATCGCTTCTTTTCTTCAATGCGGGATCAGTATACCACGCCACACACACCCGCAACATGGAGCAGCTCGGAGGTTTGATGAGGAGGATGCCATGGACTGCCATGCTGTTCCTTACCGGGTCGCTGGCCATCTGCGGTCTGCCACCGTTCAACGGGTTTATTTCGGAATACCTTATATACATGGGGATGTTCAACAGCCTGTCAGGGTCAGCTCTCTATCCTTCCATCCTGATAGTTGGATCGGTGGCGGCGTTATCCCTGATAGGGGGGATGGCAGTCTTCTGCTTCACAAGGGCATTCGGAATTACATTTCTGGGTGAACCAAGGTCAGAGGAGGCCCGCCATGCCCGCGAAGCAGGACGATCAATGATAATTCCGCAGATTGGAACAGTGGCATTGATACTGCTCATCGGGCTTGGTTCTCCGTTAGTGGTGCAACCGGTATTTGAAATTGTGAACCGGACATGGAGTCTCGCAAGCCAGCCGATGATCACAGGGGCCTTTGCCTCGAACCTGTCACAGATCAGCATCGCCGGAGGCGTTTTTGTTGTCACCCTGGCAGCGTTGCTTCTGTACCGCAGGTACCACCTCGGCCGCAGGAGTGTAACGACGGGTCCCACCTGGGGATGCGGCTACACTGCCGTGACTCCCAAACAGCAATATACAGCCACATCGTTCGCTTATAACTACAACCACCTGGCGAAGCCGGTGCTGCAGACCCGCAAGGAGATTGACGAGATAGGGGAGAACGAGATATTTCCCGGGAAAAAAAGATTTGCATCTCACAGCGATGACCTTTTTAAGAGAAACCTGATTGACAGGCCGGTGGATTGCGTTGCCGGGTTGCTTAAGAAGATTGCCGTGATGCAGACGGGGCAGATAAGGCATTATATTCTTTACGCATTTGTATTCATGCTGCTGGTGCTGCTGCTGGCGATGCTAAATATCCTATGACGATGGCAGGATTTATACTTATAGCGGTTGCAGCTTTTTTCTTCCCGGGAATCATTCTCAGGACGAAGAGCCTCGCTTCGGGACGGAAGGGACCGGGGTTGTTCCAGCCTCTGAAGGATATAGCTGTGCTCTTAAGGAAGGGAAGTGTCTTCAGTGGTACGACAGGTCTTATTTTCCGCATTGCGCCTTCTGTCACCCTGGCATCACTGACAGGCGCCATGCTGCTTCTTCCCTTCGCTGAACAGAAGGCAGTGCTCTCCTTCGAGGGCGACTTTATACTGTTCGCCTATCTTCTGGCCCTTGGAAAGTTCTTTACTATCATCGCCGCGTTGGATACAGGCAGCAGTTTTGAAGGGATGGGCGCAAGCCGGGAGGCTCTGTTCTCAATGTTGGTTGAACCCGCTTTCTTTGTTCTGCTGGCTACATTTGCCATGTTCACGGGGTATACATCTTTTTCAGTTATTTTCAACCATTTTTTCATAACAGGGAATGATTATGTGTTGATATATAGCATAATAGGAGCTTATCTCTTCGTGCAGATCGCCATGGTGGAGAATAGCCGGCTCCCGGTTGATGATCCCAAGACACACCTGGAACTGACGATGATCCATGAGGTGATGATTCTTGACTACAGCGGTTTCGACAAGGCTCTCATTCACATCGGCACTTACCTGAAATTTTCAGTTTACGGGTCTCTGATCTATAACCTGGTTGTACCGGCAGGGTGGAATATAATTCTGCAGACCGGATTGTTTCTTGCCGTTCAGGGATTATTTGCCGTGGTTATTGGTTTTACTGAATCGTTCAGGGCGAGGAACAAGATGAACAAGAACCCGAAGTTCATCCTTACCCTATCGGCGATTGCGCTCATAGCGTTCATTGTAATTCTTATTCTGACTGAAAAACTGGCCTGAAAGGAAATGGTAAACTACCTGATAGTACTGTTTGCAATAACACTGATGTATTTTGCCTCGGCCGAGCGGCTTTCCACATATATAAGGCTGGTGGCTCTGCAGGGGCTGCTGCTCTGTGGCATTGCCGTGTTTGAGCTGAAGGAGGTAAATCTGGCGAATCTGCTCTTTATCGTGGCAGAGACACTGCTCTTCAAAGCTGTGGTGCTGCCATACCTGCTCAGCCGCATAATCAGAAGGTCGGGAGTGACGAAGGTGCACCGCCAGGCTGTTCCCGGCTTCTACCTTCTTCTGTTTTCAATTGCGGGGTTGCTTGTAAGCGTAATACTTGCAACAATCCTTCTAAATCCTTTCATCAACCCGATTTATCTGGCGATTGCTCTTTTCACACTTTTCACCGGACTCCTGCTGATTGTAACGCACAAGCTGATAATATCCCACCTGATCGGTTTCCTGGTGGTTGAAAACGCTGTATTTCTGTTTTCGCTGGCGATAGGGAATGAGATGCCGATGCTCATCAACGTCGGGATACTTCTCGACATCTTCGTGGGTGTTCTTATACTCGGTTTTTTTGGATTAAGGCTAAAAGCTCACACGAATGAGCTTACTATGTTAAAAGATTAGTGATGATGCTGTTGCTCTTCTTCATAATCTCACTGGCGCTTAGTGGCGCGACGCTCCTTTCCCGGAACAGGAGCGTCACGAAGGTTATTGCCACGACGTTTGCAGTGATGCTTATCGCTGTCACTGTGCATGCATTTATTAACATAGGTAAAACTGAACTGACATACTTTACCTATGAAAGCACCTCCGTCCTGCTTCTCGCAGTGCTGGCGCTGCTGACGATGCCCACTGTCTGGCACGGGTTCATCTATACGCGTGATGACACATTAAAACGTTACAACATATACCACTCCGGCCTTATTGCGCTTATGACCTTCATGGCCGGAGCATACATGGCCAACACGATGACAGTCCTATGGATCTTTGTCGAAGCCACCACACTGGCAGTTGCTGTGCTTATCTATCATGACAGGACAGAGATGTCACTGGAAGCCACCTGGAAGTACGTCTTCATCTGTTCGACGGGTATTGCACTTGCCTACCTAGGTATACTCTTCCTCGGATTTATCTACGGCAGGGGAGATGCGCCAAACCTATCCTTCTCATCATTCAGTATGGTGATAAGCAACGCCGATCCGCTGTACCTGAGGATAGCCTTCATATTCGTTCTGGTTGGTTTCAGCACCAAGATGGGTCTTTTCCCGATGCACACGGTCACAATTGATGCTCACTCGGTGGCGCCTCCCCCCGTGAGCGCCCTCATCTCAACAGCCCTCATGAACGTAGGTTTTCTGGCCATCTACAGGGTTTACACCCTCTTCTCAACCACCTCGGTGCTGTCCTTCATGAATCATGTGCTGGTACTGGCGGGTCTGTTTTCACTTCTCGTCTCCGCGGGCTACATGCTCAAGGCAAAGCACCTCAAGCGCATGCTTGCCTATTCGAGCCTCGAGAATATGGGACTGGTGGCAATTGCTCTCGGCACAGGTAAACATGGATATTATGCTGCATTGCTCCTGATCGTGCTCCACTCCCTTGCCAAGTCAAGCCTCTTTTACCAGATGGGACAGTTGTCAAGGATACTGCACACCTTCAAGCTCGACGAGAGCGGAAGGTACATGAAGCTTTACCCTGCAGGAGCAATGGTTCTGATGACCGGGATGATATGCATCCTGGCAATTCCGCCGTCAGGAATGTTCATCTCTGAGTTCATGATTTTCAAAGCCATGGTCAGCAACGGCCAGTGGTTTGTACTTACGGCAACCGTAATTCTTCTTTGCTTTGTAATTTATGCAATGAGCACCAGGATAATGCATGTAAGTTTTTCTTCACCCAGGGACGGCTTAGAACTGAAAAAGCCTGGCTTCGTCAGTCCGGCAGAGACTGTCAGCCAGTTTGTCCTTCTGGCTCTTGTCATTATGATCTGCTTCTACCAGCCACCATTCCTGGTGGATCTGATTAACAGAAGCATCGCTCTGCTTCCCTGAAAAACATGATGAGCAGCAAAGTACACATAGAAGTCAGAAACGGTTCTTCACCCGTTGGAATCAGGGAGATCCCTGTTGTTGAATACGGCCGTTTTTATGAAGAGGTAACGAGTCTCCTGGGCAATGAGCACTGTCACTGTCTGACCTATTTTTGTTACCCGTCAGGACCAATACTTAAGTTCATCTGCTGTATAGCCGATGACGAGTCAGGGACGATCAGGATTCTGAGTCATGAAAAGCAGGATGACGGCGCCCCGCTTCGCTCACTCACGGAGTCGTGTTACGCTATGCACATATTTGAGCGTGAAATACATGAGAGACATGGTGTGAAGTTTAAAGGGCATCGCTGGCTGAAGCCTGTGAGGT
>Ga0209467_1002252_pt1:0-5000 | contig 14116 bp, 5 predicted proteins | sample Higcelwee11metaG_FD_187175 | JGI IMG/M metagenome (GOLD analysis project Ga0209467, IMG submission 187175) | Freshwater pond sediment microbial communities from the University of Edinburgh, under environmental carbon perturbations - High... | ecosystem: Environmental > Aquatic > Freshwater...
GATGATCTTCCCGATCTACAACGCCGTGGAAGCGCTTGACCGCAACCAGATCGAGGCCGCCCGCGACATGGGCGCAAGCTGGTGGCGGGTGCACTGGCGCGTGGTTCTGCCCATTGCCAAGCCAGGCATCGCATCGGGCGCCACCATGGTGTTCATGCTGACCGCCGGCGCACTCGCCGCACCGCAGATCCTTGGCGGCCCCTCCAACCTCTGGTTCACACAGGTGATCTACCAGTGGTTCAACGAGGCCGGCGACTGGCAGCGCGGCTCCGCCTATGCCGCCATCCTGCTCATGTGCTGCATGCTCTTCGTCATGCTGGTCATGCGGGTGTTCAAGGTCGATATCGGGGCGATCGGACGATGAGCGGTTCTTCAAAAAGCACAGGCGGCGGCCTCTTCGCAATCGGCTACTCGCTGCTCTTCTTCGCCTTCCTGTTCGGCCCGTTGATCATCATGACGATCACGGCCTTCAATTCATCCTCCTTCCCGCGCATCACCCCGTGGGAATGCTTCACGACCGACTGGTTCGGCGCACTGATCCGCGACCAGCGGCTGATGTCCGGTCTTTCCGCCAGTATCGGCATCGGGATCGGCGTCGTGGCGATTTCCGTGCCGCTCGGTCTGGCTGGCGCGCTTGCCCTTTCGGAAGTCAGCCCGCGCCTCAGAACAGCACTCTACAGCGTTCTCATCATCCCGATCCTCGTGCCCGGCGTCGTACTCGGTATTTCCACCATCGTCTTCTGGGGCAGCGTCGGACGGCTGTTCGGCGGCGATCACGGCGGCATCTTCTATAACGGCACGTTCCTGACGCTCGCAGGGCAGGTCACCTTTATCGCCGCCTATGCCATGCTGGTCTTCATGGCCCGACTGCAGCGCTTCGATCCAACACTCACGGAAGCCGCCCTCGACCTCGGCGCCACCCCGGGACAGGCCTTTCGCAAGATCCTCCTGCCCTTCCTTGGCCCGGCCATCGGTTCCGCTGCTTTCATGGCGCTGCTCGCCTCGTTCGAGAACTACAACACCACCGTCTTTACTATTCTCTCCGGTAACACCTTCACCACGGCTCTCGCCTCCAAGGTACGTCTCGGAACAGACCCCTCCCTGTCAGCACTGGCCGTCATCATCATTGCCGTCACGCTGATCGGTGCTATGATCAACGAAGCCCATAGCCGCAGGCAGGAACTGCTGCGAACCGGTCGCGCTTCAAAGTCCCGTCTCTACGCCAACCCGATCACCCGCTGGCTGACGCACCCTGCTGGCATCGGCATCATTCTTGTCAGCTGCGCCGCCGGTCTCGTCTATGCCGGCAGCCAGCATGATTCGCGCGCCTGCCGCGCCGATCTGATCGAGCAGAAACGCGCCGTGCAGGAACAGCTCCTTCAGGAGCAACGCCAGCGCATCGAAGAGCAGAAGCGGCTGCAACAACCGGCCGGAACGACACCGGCCCAGCCGTCCGGCAACCCCTCGCCTTTCGGCGGTGCCTTCAACCCCGGCGGCCTGGCACCGGGCGCCGCACCCGCGCCTTCTACCAATCCGTCACCTTTTGGCGGCGCCTTCAATCCCGGTGCGCTTGCGCCGGGGGCAGCGCCCGCTCCCGCCCCTTCGGCCAACCCCTCACCGTTCGGTGGTGCCTTCAATCCGGGATCGCTGCAACCGAAACCGTGAACCGCCGCCTGCCCTTTATAATTCTGTCTCATAGCTGTCGTAACGCGAATACCTCATTCGGGGTATCGCGTTACGAAACGCCTTCAAGGACATGGACATGAAACCCAACATCCTTTTGATCACCGCCGACCAGTGGCGCGGCGACTGCATCTCGGCGCTTGGCCATCCGACCGTCAAGACCCCGACGCTTGATGCGCTGGCGGCTGAGGGCACGCTTTTCGCCCGCCATTATGCCGGTGCTGCCCCCTGTTCGCCCGCCCGCGCGTCGATCTATACCGGCCTTTACCAGATGAACCATCGGGTTTGCCGCAACGGTTCGCCGCTCGATGCCCGCTTCGACACCATCGCTTTGGCCGCCCGCCGGGCCGGATATGACCCGACCCTTTTCGGCTACACCGATACCGCACCCGACCCGCGCGGCATGGCTGCCAATGATCCGCATCTGACGACCTATGAAGGCGTGCTGCCCGGTTTCACCGTGCGCCGACTGCTTCCCGAGCATGAAAAGCCCTGGATTTCCTGGCTGGCGACCCGCGGCACGAAGGTCGACCCCGCCTTGCCGCACGGCCCGGCGGCGGCACCCGTCGGCACAATCGGCGCTCCGCCCGTCTACAGCGCGGAGGAAACCCAGACCGCCTTTCTGGTGAATGAATTTCTCACTTGGGAAGCGGAACAGGACCAACCATGGTTCGCTCATATCTCCTTTCTGCGGCCACATCCCCCCTTCACCGTGCCTGAGCCCTATAACAGCCTGTTTCAGGCGTCGGACAACCCGGAACCGGCACGCGCCGAAAGCTATCAGGCCGAGATAGCCGCCCATCCCTTCCTGGCCTATGAGTTGCCGCGGCAGAAGCAGTCGAATTTCATTCCCGGCACGACCGGCCAGGTCAGCGAATGGGAGGCCGATGATTTCTCGGCCATCCGCGCCATCTATTACGGCATGATCGCGGAAGTGGACGCGCAACTCGGGCGCCTTTTCACTACGTTAAAGGCCCGTGGCGAATGGGAAAACACCATCGTCATCGTGACATCCGACCATGCTGAGATGATGGGTGAGCACTGGGCGCTTGGAAAGGGGGGCTTCTTTGACGGCAGCTACCACATTCCGCTCACTATCCGCGATCCTGCACTGACGGGCGGCGCCGGCCAGATCGTCTCGGACTTCACGTCTTCAGCCGATCTCATGCCGACCCTGTGTGAGCGCATGGGCGTGGCTCCCGCAAACCATGTCGACGGCGCATCGCTGCTCCCCTTTCTAGAAGGACGGGCTCCAGTGGCTTGGCGCGACGCAGCCTTTTTCGAATATGATTTCCGCGATATCGAAAGTGGTGCTGCTGAAGCCTATTTCGGCTTGCCATCCAGGCTGTGCAACCTTTCGGTCATCCGGGACGACCAGTTCAAGTATGTCCACTTCGCCGGCCTGCCTCCGGTTCTGTTCGACCTCAAGCGAGACAAAGGCGAACTGGAGAACCGGGCGGAAGACCCGGATTACCTGAAGATTAGGCTCGTTTATGCGGAGAAGCTTCTGGCGCTGCGGGCAAGGCATCTTGACCAGACGCTCGCGCTCACAACGCTGACGGATGCAGGTGTAATTGACGCACACGCACGCTGTTGGAACAGCGGTGCGTAAACCCGAGCGGTGGCGCAACTGCCGTGCGGACTTTTATGCCCACGACATTCGCGACAACTCGGTCTGCCTGGAATGCTGTGCAACAATCTTTAATTGTTCCAACGTGAATATGTAAAACCACGTGAACTCTGACCTGATGGTGGTATCCGCCAGTTTCTCGTCGCGGAGCAATGCGATCCGGAGATGATCGAGCGCATCATGGCCGAGGAACTGAAGCGCGGCCAATAGCTTCAACATATCGACGCTGCAAAAATGCCTTCACCGGACGCTCACCTTAAACATGAAAGGCCCGCCGGACGCGCGCAATCATATCCACCCGCTTCGACTCCCTTTCCATCCGCCGTCAAAACGGATGCTCAGATAAATCCGAAGGGGGGGCAAAATTGGACGCTGATTCCAAAGCCTTCAGCTTGCGAGCATCGGATACGTCCATGCCGCCGAACTTGGCGTTGTATTTGTAGAAGGTCGCCTCGGATATCCCGCGCTTGCGGCAGACATCGGCCGTCCGCCCGTCTCCTTGATACGACGGACTCTACCAAGATTTGGAGGGAGTTCTGGGGTGCAGGTCACGATCCTTGAGTGGACGGAGCAGCAAGCCATTGGCAAGACTTCTAAAACGACAAAACCCGCCGCTTGCGCGACGGGTTTTTTAGAATTTTTGGTTGCGGGGGCAGGATTTGAACCTGCGGCCTTCAGGTTATGAGCCTGACGAGCTACCGGGCTGCTCCACCCCGCGTTATTTTGTATGAAGCTGAACGCATGAGAGCCGCAGATCGCGGCTTTTAGCATGAAGATCATTTAGTTGTGTTGAGAAGATGAGTTGCGATTTGCAGACCTGGCAGCGACCTACTCTCCCGCGTCTTGAGACGAAGTACCATTGGCGCAGGGGTGTTTCACGGCCGTGTTCGGAAAGGGAACGGGTGCAGCCACCCCGCCATGACCACCAGGTCAGCGAAGCGCAACTTGTTTTCGAGAAGCTGGATTTGTTTTGACGCGTCGTTGGTATCATCTTTTTGAGATGATGAGCATTGATCAATGAGAACGATCAAGCCAATCGAGCTATTAGTAACGGTAAGCTTCATGCATTGCTGCACTTCCACACCCGTCCTATCAACGTGGTCGTCTTCCACGGCTCTGATAGGGAACACTCGTTTTCAGGTGGGTTTCCCGCTTAGATGCCTTCAGCGGTTATCCCTTCCATATATAGCTACCCTGCTATGCCCTTGGCAGGACAACAGGTCCACCAGAGATATGTCCATCCCGGTCCTCTCGTACTAGGGACAGATCCTGTCAATATTCCTACACCCACGGCAGATAGGGACCGAACTGTCTCACGACGTTCTGAACCCAGCTCACGTACCGCTTTAATTGGCGAACAGCCAAACCCTTGGGACCTGCTCCAGCCCCAGGATGCGATGAGCCGACATCGAGGTGCCAAACAACCCCGTCGATATGGACTCTTGGGGGTCATCAGCCTGTTATCCCCGGCGTACCTTTTATCCGTTGAGCGATGGCCCTTCCACACGGGACCACCGGATCACTATGACCGACTTTCGTCTCTGCTCGACTTGTCAGTCTCGCAGTCAGGCGGGCTTATGCCATTGCACTCGACGACCGATTTCCGACCGGTCTGAGCCCACCATCGCGCGCCTCCGTTACTCTTTCGGAGGCGACCGCCCCAGTCAAACTACCCACCATACACTGT
>Ga0209467_1002252_pt1:10000-14116 | contig 14116 bp, 5 predicted proteins | sample Higcelwee11metaG_FD_187175 | JGI IMG/M metagenome (GOLD analysis project Ga0209467, IMG submission 187175) | Freshwater pond sediment microbial communities from the University of Edinburgh, under environmental carbon perturbations - High... | ecosystem: Environmental > Aquatic >...
AATAGAGCGAGGCGGCGGAAATACCACTGAAACGGAACCCCGCTGCCGTGTTCTGCGCGCCTTCGCGGCCCCATGCGCCTCGCCTTGCCAAGCCTATATGGCTTGAGGCACAGTCCGTGCGCCCGCCATACGGCCATCCCTATAATGCAATGACCGGCACAACGGTTCCACCGCTTGTTCCAAGGAGTATTCCATGCAGGTTCTCGACCTCGAAGCGACCCGGGCGGCCCTACCCTGGGCCGACCTCATCAACGCCATTGAAGCCATGTTTGCGGGCGAATGTGTGATGCCGCTTCGTCATCACCATGATGTTGAGGTGCCCGGCGAAGCCAATGCCACTTTCCTGATGATGCCGGCTTGGGTTCCTGGCCACTATATAGGGGTGAAGGTTCTTTCGGTTTTTCCGGACAATCATCTGAGGGCGCTTCCGGCCATCTTCGGCACCTATCTCCTGTCTTCTGGCAAGACGGGTGAGATGCTGATGGCGGTAGAGGGTGGCGAGTTGACCGCACGACGCACGGCCGCGACGTCTGCGCTCGCCGCCAAATATCTGGCGCAGCCCGATGCGGAGGAGTTGCTGGTGGTGGGCGCGGGCCGGCTTTCGCTCAATCTCATCCAGGCGCATGCGAGCGTTCTGCCATTGAAGCGCTTCCGCGTCTGGGCGCGGCGTCTCGAAGCTGCGGAAAAGACGGCGGCGGAAGCGCGGGCGCTTGGCTTCGCCGCAGAAGCCGTTTCCGATCTCGAAGCGGCGGTGCGGCACGCGGATATCGTTTCGTGCTGCACCTTGTCTTCCGAACCGCTTGTGCATGGCGACTGGCTGAAGCCCGGCGCCCATCTCGACCTGATCGGTGCGTTCAAGCCGACCATGCGGGAGTGCGACGACGAGGCCGTTCGCCGTGCCGAAATCCATGTCGACACCTATGAAGGTGCGCTGCACGAGGGGGGGGACCTCGTTCAGCCGCTTCTGAACGGCGTCATCATTCGCAGCGACATTCGCTCCGAACTCGCCGAACTTGTGCGGGGCAAGAAACCGGGACGCAAAGACCCTTCGGCCATCACGCTGTTCAAGTCGGTCGGGGCCGCTCTGGAAGACCTGGCCGGAGCAATCCTCGCCTATGAGCGTACGACCGGCAAAACCGTATAAGACAAGAATGGCATTTTCACGTGAATCACTGCCCGCCTTGCCCGTGTCTCCGGTCCTGCCGGAGATCGGCAAGGCACTGGCCGACGAAGGACGGGCGGTTCTTTCCGCCCCTCCTGGCGCCGGCAAGACGACACTCGTGCCGCTTTACCTGCTGGGCGAGGCCTGGCGGGGCGATGGCAAGATCGTGCTGCTTGAACCGCGCCGTCTGGCCGCCCGGGCTGCTGCGGGACGGATGGCCGAATTGGCCGGCGAGCCGGTCGGCGAGACCGTCGGCTACCGCATGCGCCTTGACAGCCGCATTTCCGCCCGCACCCGCATCGAGGTGGTGACCGAAGGCGTCTTTGCCCGCATGGTGCTGGATGATCCCGAATTGACGGGTGTTTCGGCGGTGATTTTCGATGAATTCCACGAACGATCGCTGGACGCGGATTTTGGACTGGCGCTGGCGCTCGACGTGCAATCGGCGCTGCGTCCGGATCTGCGCATTCTCGTGATGTCGGCGACGCTTGATGTCGAGCGGGTCGGGGCATTGCTGGGTCATCCACCTGCTATCGAAAGTATGGGGCGATCGTTCCCCGTCGATGTCCAGCACAACGAACGGCCGGCCGGTGAACGGATCGAGGATACGATGGCGTGCGCCATCCGCGAGGCACATGCCTCTGCCGCCGGTTCAATCCTTGCCTTTTTGCCGGGACAGGCGGAGATTCTGCGCACCGCCGAGCGGCTGGAAGGCCGGTTCGGGCCGAATACGGATGTCACACCGCTTTATGGCAACCTGACGCAGAAGGAGCAGGATGCCGCCATTCGGCCTGCGTCGGCGGGACGGCGCAAGATTGTACTGGCAACCTCTATCGCCGAAACCTCGATCACCATCGACGGAGTTAGCATCGTCATCGATAGCGGGCTGCAACGATTGCCGGTGTTCGAGCCGGCGACAGGCATCACCCGGCTGGAGACCGTGCGGGTATCGAAGGCCTCCGCCGACCAGCGGGCCGGTCGCGCGGGGCGAACCGGACCGGGCATTGCCATTCGTCTCTGGCATCCGGGACAGACGGCGGCCCTTCAGGCCTTTACACCGCCGCAGATCCTGTCGAGCGACCTGACGGCGCTGGTGCTCGACATGGCCCATTGGGGCGTGAAAGACCCGGCAGGGCTTGCCTTCATCGATCCGCCTCCGGCGGCGGCCTTTACGGAGGCGCGCAATCTCCTCGTCCTGCTCGGCGCGCTTGATGAGAGCGGTGACCTGACCGAGAACGGCAAGCGTATTCGTTCGCTGGCACTGCCGCCGCGGCTCGCCGCCATGGCCGTGGCAGCAGCGACGGAGGGGCATGCGCTTGAAGCCTGCCTTCTGGGCGTCCTGCTCACCGAACAGGGCCTCGGTGGTCAGAGCCCCGATCTTGAGGAACGGTTGCGCCGCTTCCGGGGCGAGAAAGGGCCGCGTGCGGAGGCCGCCCGGCGGCTGGCGATGCGGTTGGCAGAAACGCTGCAACCGGGTGCCCGCACATCGGACGAAGCAGGACGCCCCGGCGCGCTGCTGCTGCATGCCTTCCCTGATCGCATTGCACTCCAGCGCGGCGGACGCGGGCGCTTCGTTCTGGCCAACGGGCGCGGCGGCGAACTCGATCAGACGGAACGGCTTTCCGCCGCCGCGATGCTGGTGGTGGCCGACCTGACCGGTCGCGCTGCCCAGCCGCGCATTCTGGCCGCAGCGGAGATCAGCCGTGCCGAGGTCGAGCATGAGCTGAAACCCGCCATCAAGCGTGAGGAGCAATGCCTGTTCGATCGCGATAGCCGGCAGGTACGGGCGCGGCGCGTCACACGGCTCGATGCGCTGGTGCTGGAAGAAACGCCGCTACCCCGCCCGACCGGACAGAAGGCGGCAAAGGCCTTGGCCGACGGTGTGCGGCTGCTCGGGCTTGCCGCCCTGCCCTTCGGCAAGGAGGCGAGCCAGCTTCGCGACCGTATCGGCTTCCTGCACCGGGCGCTGGGCGAACCCTGGCCGGACATGAGCGACGAGGCGCTGATCGCACGGCTCGACGAATGGTTCGAGCCCTTCCAGCACGAGACGCGGGGGCTGGACGACGTGAAATCGGGCAGCCTGACCGAAGGCCTTATGTCGCTTGTGCCGCATGCGGTGAGCCGCGATCTGGCCCGGCTGGCACCGACCCATTTCGAGGCCCCGACCGGGCAACGGCACCCCATCCATTACGACGGCACCGAGCCGCTTCTATCCATCCGCGTACAGGAGCTTTACGGGCTGAAGGCGCACCCCTCCGTCGGGGCCGGTCGCCTGCCGCTGGTTCTGGAGCTGACATCCCCCGCCCATCGACCCATCCAGACGACCCGCGACCTGCCGGGCTTCTGGGCCGGTTCATGGAAGGATGTGCGCGCCGACATGCGCGGCCGTTATCCCCGGCATCCATGGCCGGAAAACCCGGCGGACGCCGCCCCCACGACACGCGCGAAACCGCGTGGTACATGACGGCAGATGACAGGGAGGAGCACCGCATGAACGCAACGCCGAACGATGCCAACGTGACCTTCGGGCATGACAGCCGGGCGCTTCGCCTGCATACGCTTTCCTGGTTGCGCTGGCTTGCCATCGGTGGCCAGACAGTGACGGTTCTGGCAGTAGCACTGCTTCTGGGCTTTCCGGTTCCGCTGCCCACTTGCGTGGCGCTGATCGGTGGGCTCGCCGCGCTGAACCTGTTCATATCGCTGCGTTACCCTTCCACCCAGCGGCTTTCGCCGGAGGCAACGCTGGCACTGCTGTCCATCGACCTCATCCAGTTGGCCGCGCTGCTCTATGTGACGGGTGGGCTCGGCAATCCCTTCGTGCCGCTGCTCTGCGTGCCGGTCATCATTTCCTTTGCCGCGCAGCCGCTCCTCTATTCCTCGGTGCTGTTCGTGATCGCACTTTCGGCCACGACGGCGCAGGCCTTCTCCACCTTCCCGGTTCCGTGGTATCCAGG
>Ga0209467_1002253_pt1 | contig 14095 bp, 10 predicted proteins | sample Higcelwee11metaG_FD_187175 | JGI IMG/M metagenome (GOLD analysis project Ga0209467, IMG submission 187175) | Freshwater pond sediment microbial communities from the University of Edinburgh, under environmental carbon perturbations - High... | ecosystem: Environmental > Aquatic > Freshwater >...
AATACCGGTTTAAAAACATCCTTGCATCCATGGAACAGGGGTTCTGGATGGTTGATAATAACTGGAAGACTGTTCAGGTAAATTCTGCTTTGTGCGACATACTTGGCACCTCTGAAGAGAATCTGATTGGACAAAGCATTTATGATTTTCTGGATAATGACTACCAGAAGAAAATCAAAGCACATATCCGCACATGGAATCCACACTCCAGAAGCAGTTTTGAGATGGTACTGATACGCCCAGATAATGAACAGCTTGCCTGCCTGATCAGTCCAACTCCTCTTTTTGACCAGCAAAACAGGCAGATCGGGACATTTGCGGTTATAACTGATTTTACAAAAAGAAAAGAGATGGAACAGCAGCTAATTGAGGCAAAAGAGCGCGCAGAAAAGGCTTTCCGGGTCAAGAGTGAATTTCTGGCAAACATGAGCCATGAGATCAGAACTCCAATGAACTCAATCCTGGGCTTTCTTGAGCTGGCGTTAGATGATGATAATATCTCCTTGCATCAGAGAAACAGGATCTCCATTGCCCACTCCTCTGCCAATGCACTGCTATCTTTGCTCAATGATATTCTTGATTTAAGTAAAATTGAGCAGCAGCAGCTTATAACTGAAGTCAAGCCTTTTGATATCAGGGAACTTCTTAAAAACAGCCTAACACCCCTTAGAGCCAAGGCACAGGAGAAGGGGCTTGATCTGCATTATGAGATTACGCCGGATGTGGCAAAAAGGTATCTGGGTGATCCTATGAGAGTTGGGCAGATCCTCATAAAGCTTGTAGGAAACGCCATTAAATTCACAAACCATGGTAAAGTGACAATCAAGGTTCAAAAATACGATGATGACAACACGATACTATTTTCAGTATCTGATACAGGCATTGGTATCTCTGAGAAACATATTGGTAGTGTTTTTGAGCCATTTACCCAGGCAGATGCGTCTGCGACAAGACGTTTTGGAGGAACCGGAGTTGGTGCTGCCATATCAAAGCAGTTAGTTGAGATGATGGGAGGAAGGATATGGTTTGCAAGCAGAGAGAACAGAGGGACTATCTTCTATTTCACCCTCAAACTGCCTCAGGATCCTGATCTGGAGAAGAGTAAGAAGATGATGACATCAGAAAAGAGATCTCCAGGATTCAATATCTTGATGGCAGACGATATGGAAGAGAATATAATGCTTACACAACTCTTTCTCAAGAGACACTCCCACATGGTCACTGGTGCAAAAAATGGTACTGCTGCGATCAGAGAGTTTCAACAGGGAACTTTTGATATCATTCTAATGGATGTTAATATGCCGGAGATGAATGGAATAGAGGCCACTGTCAGGATCAGAGAGCTGGAAAAAGATACAGGCAGAACCATTCCAATAGTTGCTGTAACTGCAAACACAATGAGTGAGGAGGTAGAGCGTTATAAACAGATCGGTATGAATGGATGGATCGGCAAACCTATTAATTTCAAGGAGCTTCATACAGTAGTTTCCCGGGTTGTCCATGAGCATGAAATATCACAAAAACTACTACAGTCAGAAAAGCTACTACAGAATGATCAAACCTCAGATGATGGACTGTATTGCGAATGGATATTGAGCGACAACTCTGCTATTAACGATAAAGCGCCCTCCATTGAAGCTGAAATCCATAAAGATTTAGAACCAGAGAATATTTTTCCCCAATTACAATCCTCACATCAGAGGCTTGAAGGAGTTGATATACAACGTGCAGTTGATAACTGGCCAACCCCTGCTGTTTTTGGTGATGTGCTCTCAAAGTTCTACAGTGGCCATAGGGGTGTTGCAGAGAAAATTGGAGTGCTGATTGGGGAGAAAGAGAACTCTGAAGAGCGGAGCAGCTCTAATACTAATATTACTGAAATTCGTCAGATCACACACTCTCTAAAGGGGCTCTCTGGCAACCTCTCCCTTTCAGCACTCTTTTCCATATTTACTGACATGGATAGAGCCACAATAGAGAACAGGCTCGATATAGTCTTATCCCTTCTGCCTCTGCTCAGAAGAGAGATGGAGAAAATACCTTTATATATAGAGGCCATCTCCCATATAGACAGAGAGAGAGGTGATCAGACAGCAAAAGAGAAGGCTCGTTATAGAAACAGCGTAAGCATAGATTATACAGATAAAAAAAAGAGTGATGAACCATTGATGGGAGATATTACACCTTTAGAGAAGCCGCTACCTGCTTGCCATAAGAAGATAGAGAATAGCACTGACAATAAACAGTTGATGGATCTACTCTCCAACCTGATGGCTGAGTGTGAGCAGTACAATCCCGATACTGTATATCCATTTCTAGAGGAGTTGCAATACCACATAAGTGAAACAGAACTTAAACCACTGTTTGATAAAATTGAGTTGTTTGATTTTGACGGAGTAAGAGAAGAGGTTATGCTGATCACAAAACGGATTCTGTGATCACCCCCTGCGGCAATGCGGGAGGCAGAAGGGCGATCACAGAATTATCCGGTATCGAGTAGTTGCAGAGGCAGAGATTCAAACAGTCTTACCATTGAGCTTACGGGTTTGCTCATAAGATGGGCCACATTTGCAATGATCATAAGTAATCACGTATCATATAATGCTGTGCTGGCAGAAGATATGATCAACCCCTCTGCTTACAGTAGCAGAGCATTTCTACGTTGAGCCGCTCATATACATTGAGCCATAAATAATATCACTATCACTTCAATGCCTCTTCACCGCCAAATTCACGGTAGAGTGAAAATTCATCTGTAACTATTTTATCAGCTTCTGTCAACTGTCCTGCCACCATTCTGCCTATGATCTCTCCAACACCAGGCCCAAGCATATAACCCTGGCCACACATACCGGTTGCGTGAAGCAGTCCGGGGACATCTTTGTTCCACCCAAGGATTGGAGATCCGTCAGGGCTCATGGGATAGAGCCCCCGCCACACCCTTCTCACCCTGATATTCTTGAGTCGTGGCATCAGATTCAACATCCTTGATGCAACCTGTGGAAGAAAGACTGAAGTCTCCCGCTTGTCGATTCCCACAATTGGTGGATCTGGAGTTATACAGAAAATAATGTGGCCATGTGCATTCTGATAAAAGTAGTAATTTTTAGAGCCTGGAGCAGAGCGCAGATCAACAAGCATGGCTTTGAAAAATGGTTCAACAGGTTCTGTCACTCCGCCTTCGTGGGAATCTGGAAAGACAGGGATATCAATACCTACTAACTTACCGTCAGCTGTCACCATTTTACCTATATCTCTGGAAAATGGCCCTGCCGCATCAATGACCACCGGAGCGTTATAACTATCCTTATCTGTCACTACAGAAAAGTTACCCAAATGTTGCAGCTCTGCCCAACTCTTACTGCTTTCTGTTCCTGCTGATTCTCCAACTGATCTATCGGCACTGCACTCAGTTACCCTATCCACGATATCTTGTGATCCTGCTGTCTTTATCTCTGTAACACGCTCTTTAAAATAAAAATCAACATTACCGGTCTGAACCGCTTTTCTGAAAAATGCAGATCCTGTAACCAGAGGAGAGGCAGATCCGTCATTTGGAGAGAATGTTCCACCCAGAAGGCCATTGCGATTAATACCAGGTGCTATCTGTGCAACCGTATCAGGGTCAATGTAATCAATTTCAAGTCCATATCTCTTCTGGATGGGAAGAAAACTTTTCAGAAGTTTTTCCTCTTTTTCTCTGTAAACCGGAAAGAGATATCCCCCTTTAAGCCACTCAATATCATCACCATGAGTCTCTCTCCATGTTGAGAAGATCTCAATGGATCTGATGCAGGCAATGATTTTACCCGGATCTGAATGGGTGGCACGAATACCGCCAATAGCGTGTTTGTTCTCGCCCTGTCCGGGAGATGGCATTTTGTCAATAACTGCTGTTTTCAGCCCCAAAGCCCCTAAGGACATTGCAGCAGGCACACCAACAGAACCTGCCCCAATCAGGATCACATCATATGTTTTTGCCATAACTATCTCTCTCCTTGCACGCCAGCCAGAGCGCCAAATGGGACCTCTACAAATAGAGGTCTGTCGATCCTCTCTGTCACCTCTTTCAAATCAACCCCCTCATCACGAAATATTGCAAGAACCATTGTCCGGCAGGTTTTAGATCCACATGCCCCCATTCCTGTTCTGTTAAGACCCTTGAGCTGATTTATATCCCTTACCCCCTGCCGTATTGCAGATCTGATCTCACCTGCTGTAACACGTTCACAGCGACAGATGACCGCATCATCAGGCAGAGCAGAGGTCTCTGGCTCATCCAGAGCCTCAATAAAGGATTTCTGGAATTTAATGCCAATCGCCTCTTTTGCCACACCCTTTTCCATCTTCACCTGAACAAGCAGTGTTCCTGGAAATCTCTTTTTGTTTGTTACCACCCGCTCTACAGGATAGTCACCGATCACATCCCCATTAACATCGGTAATGGTAACAGTATTGCCCTTTTCAACACTGTCACGCCACAACTCATATGGCAGGGTAACTGTGGGATTTTGTGCATCTTTTCGATAATCGACAAGAGTTACAGCAAGACCGGGGCAGATTGCAACGCAGTTCATGCAGCCTTTGCATCTATCCACATCAGTCAGATATGGCAGACCTGTAATCTTATCATCCCTTGTCCTTATGATCTTCTCTTCACATACAGAGGTGCAGGGGTTGCATGGGATCTCCTGTGTACAGTGAAAAACAGGCATCACCCTATCTTCAACAGCATCTTCGAACTCTGCCACCTCCGGTTTCAAAGGTACTCCGGGTCTGGATTTCAGGAGTGCTGCCTTCTTGATCCACTCATCAGGAATCTCACCTTGATAAATACCAAGCGACTTTGCAATCTTGACCCCCTCAATTTTACCGGTAAACATTGCAGCAGAGGCCTCTGCAATCTCCTGTGCATCTCCTGCTGAGAAGAGATCCATTCCCCACTCCTTAGCCTTGAGATAAAACTCATTTACAGGAGAGAGACCAACCGCAATAAGGATGGTATCCACCTTGAATGTCTTTTCAGTACCAGCTATAGCCTTCCATCTATCGTCAAGCTTTGCAATAGTGACTGACTCCACAGCATCCTTGCCATTGGCAGAGAGCACCGTATGCCTTGTATAGATGGGAACTCCAAGTCTCTGAAGTTTATCGGCATGAACCTTGTAGCCTCCAACTTCAGGCAGACCTTCAATCACGGCAACAACCTCAATACCTGCCTGAATGGCGTGGTATCCGGCAATAATTCCCACATTGCCACCACCCACAATGAGCACCCGTTCTGATGACTTGACAAGATCACGGTTTACAAGGGTCTGAAACGCCCCTGCCCCATATACTCCTGGAAGGGTGTTTCCAGGAAATGGCAACATCTTCTCTCTTGCCCCAGTTGCAACCAGCAGTTTCTTAGGTCTTATCTTCATATACCGGCTCTCACCTCTGGCATCAACTTTGACCACACCCACAATATGGTCGGAAAAGACTCCTACTGCCGTGGTTTCAAGCAGCATCTCAACTGATGGGAGCTTTATTAGCTCCTGTTCCAGAATATGGCCGATCTCAAATCCTCGTGTGCCAGCATGAGAATCTTCCACAGAGCCGAAAAATTTGTGTGTCTGAAGAACCAGTTTACCGCCAGGACGATCCTTATCATCAACAATCAGGGTATTGACATTGAGTTTACCAAGCTCAATAGCAGCAGAGAGCCCTGCTGGACCACCTCCAATAATCATGACATCAACATCTCTGATATCCTGCTGCTCAAATTCAGCCACCTGGTCTGATTCAGGAACTTTAGGAAGCCCCTCTACGCTCTTGAGATCCATCCCCTCACGCAGTGGTGTCATGCAGGATTTCACAGGCACTCCATCGGCAATGACAAGGCACTGGGAACACTGCCCGTTGGCACAGAAAATTCCCTGGGGGCTTTTATCCTTATGGTGATGTCCAAAAACATGAATTCCACTTGCAAAAAGAGCTGAGGAGACCATCTCCCCTTCCCTGCCTTCCAACGCACTTCCGTTCCATGTAAAAGAGACGCTCTTCCCTTCCGGAATATTGAGAACCGGGTGCTCAGTGATTCTTTTGCTTGTCATATTATTCCGATACCTTTCTATTAACGTTATATGCAGATAACCTCAGATAACTATCTGTCAATCATCTTAATGGTTAGACCATTATTATTATGCGCATTTTTTCCTGTCAAGATTTTTTTAACCATTCAACAGAAATTTGGTACAGTGCCCAGAAATTAGCAGTCTCTTTTTCAACGGTAAAGATATCTTAATTGGAATTGAGCCCCTTCTGATAGATTATCCCATCCTCTTTTTGCCCCTCCTGCTCATCTTGATATACAGAGTGTTGTTGAGACCCCAGAGCCTCTTTTGCCCTCATCCGTGCATTGAATCTCTTTACATGATCTTCAGCAAGACGCCCAGCATCTTCTGCTCTGTGCTCCTTAATAGCCCTTACGATATCCTCAAGATCCTCATAATTTTCATCCATTCTGCTTTGAGAAAAATCAAGAAACCGATCGTAGTATTTCCAGATATTGTCATGAACCACCTGCATCAGGTACTGGTACAGGGCATTTCTGCAAATTGTTGCAATCTCCTTATGAATCTGCTCATCTGCATAGAGAAAGTCCTGCCATCCAGCCTCTCCCTTTTCTGCCATCTCAAGGGCAGTTTGAAGGAGTTCTTCAATTATCTGGATATCTTTTTCAGTTGCCCTTGCTGCGGCAAGGGCGGCAATTTTACCCTCCATACCCTCCCTGAACTCTCCGATATCCACAACTGGCAGGTTTCCCGAGCGAATCATCAGAGCCAGAGTTTCTGTCAGCTGATCTGTTCCGGCCTCTCTTACACAGGCACCACCTCCGGTGCCCAGCCGTATCTCAATCAACCCCTTCTGTTCAAGAACTCTGAAAGCCTCTCGAAGGGTACCTCTACTCACATTAAAGCTCTCCCGAAGTTCTCTTTCTGAAGGAAGAAGATCCCCTGGAGTGAGTTTCCCCTCAAGAATAGCCTCCTGTATCTGCTCCACTACATCCTGAAAAATCCGGTTCTTCTTTGCTTTCTGAAAATCAGGTTTTATCTTATCAGACATATCCGCTCCAATATTGTTCCAATCACTCAATTAATCAAATCAGTTAATGCAACTCCAAAGCAATCAGTGACACTGAAATCATATTAATGGTCTAACCAATCACTATGATATAGTGTTATTTATGTCAAGATATTTTAACCTCCTGTAAAAACAGAAATGGCCAAAAACTCTTGACTTTCAAATGAAAAATGACTTATTGCTTAAGCCATTCTTAACTTCTCATGTGCATCACACAGAAGCCAGAACTCTGCCCTTCAACAGGCAATGAGTTCGACCATTCCAAATAGATGTAAGTTTCACAACAGACATGAGATTTGTTATAACGGCCATGCCCTGACAGGCACAACGAAGCATGAAAGTTGTAGAGATGCAAGATCTTGCGTCTCTACGGGGTACCAACCAGTTTGTATCCCTATACTTTCATATAAAACACCTTAAGGAGATATTATCGCAACCATGTTTATTCTGGGCAATTTTCTAAAAGCGCTTGCCATAGTTCTTGATTACACACTAAGTATGTTCATGTGGATAATTATTGCACGGGCAGTGCTCTCATGGGTCAATCCAGATCCTTATAATAGTATTGTAAGGTTTATTAATAACATTACAGAGCCTGTTCTATATCAGATCAGGAAAAAAATACCTGTTAATTTTGGAGGACTTGACATATCTCCTGTGATTGCAATGCTGGGTATTATTTTTTTACAGAACTTTCTTGTGGGAAGCCTTCAGAAACTGGCATTTTCATTTATGTAAAATTCAATGGTTCCAAGGAGGATTGATGGGTATCACACCTGATGTCATTGCACAAAAAGAGTTCCCCCGAAGGTTCAGAGGATTTGATATGAAGGAGGTAGAACTCTTTCTCTTGGAAGTTGCAAGAGAGAGTGAGGAACTCAACTTCAAAATCAACGCAGTCAAAGAGGAGAATCACAGACTTGACCTGGAAAACCAGGGTTATAAAGCCAGAGAGTACGCCATGCAAAGAGCGCTGATGCACTCTGAGGCTGTGATGGATGAGATGAAAAAAACTGCACGAAAAGCAGCTGAAACCATCATTGCAGATGCTGAAGTTGAAGCAGAGAGAATTCTAAACAGGGCGCACCAGAGACTATCTCAACTCCATAGCGATATCAGTGAACTGAAGCGGCAGCGTATGCAGATTGAGATACAGATATCCTCTGTTATTGAAACACACTCCAAATTACTTGAAATGAGTAAAGAGGAGAATAAAGCAGCAGATCATAATGATTCAACTCTCCATTTTCTCAAGCAGGCTTAACCATAAGATTCAACATGATCAATAGTGGAAGTGACATACCAATGAGACATTTAACCTTTTATATAAAAGTCTTCTCAAAGGGTTGTAATTATGAGACTTTCGTATTTGGTTGTGGCAGGAAAATCTGCCATCTACGTTATAATGTCTGAACTTCAACATAGCAACCATTTCCGATGAGGATAATTTATGGCCAAAATTGATGCTTTTTTTAAATTAATGAATGACCAGGGTGCCTCTGACCTCCACCTTGTGTCAGGCTTGCCGCCAGCATTGAGACTCCACGGTGACATAGAACGTATTAAGTACAATGTACTTTCAAACGATGAACTGAGAACTATCTTGTATGAGATCACTCCAGAAGATAAGATCAAGACCTTTGAAGAGACAGGAGATGTCGATTTTGGCTATGAAATCCCAGGGCTTGCCAGATACAGAGCAAATTTTTTCATGCAGCGTAACGGCATTGGAGCGGTCTTCAGAGAAATTCCTGCTGAAATCCTGACTGCTGAGCAGTTGGGACTCCCATCAGTAATATCCAAGCTTGCAGGCCTTCCAAGGGGACTTGTCCTTGTAACAGGCCCGACAGGAAGTGGCAAATCAACCACCCTTGCTGCTATTATCGATCAGGCAAACAGAACAAGGAAAGATCACATTATCACTGTGGAAGACCCCATAGAGTTTGTACATAAGAGTCAGTCGTGTATTGTCAACCACAGAGAGGTCGGGCTTCACACCAAGACCTTCTCATCTGCTTTAAGAGGAGCCCTTCGTGAAGACCCTGATATTATACTTGTAGGTGAGATGAGAGATCTTGAAACAATATCCCTTGCCATTGAGGCTGCATCAACAGGTCATCTTGTATTTGGTACCCTCCATACCTCCAGCGCTGCAAAGACAGTGGATCGTGTTATAGAGGTCTTTCCGGCAAATCAGCAGTCTCAGATACGTTCAACCCTCTCCGATGGTATCCGGGCGATTGTTGCACAGGTACTCTTTAAACGAATTGATAAAAAGGGGAGGTGTGCAGCCCTTGAGATACTTATTGCTACTCCGGCTGTACGTAACCTGATCCGCGAATCCAAAACCCATCAGGTGCCCTCGGCAATTCAGACAGGAAAACAGTATGGAATGCAACTTCTTGACGATGCCATAATGCAGCTTTACAACAAACGCTGGATAAGCGCAGAAGAGGCTTATGCAAAATCCAATAACAAATCCCTCTTCAGACACTTCCTGAAAAATCCACCAGCTGACTTTACAGAAGCATAAAAACAGGCAGTTTTACAAAAGAACAGAAGTAGTTTTCTATAGAAACAGAGGAATAGTTAACCATGCAGAAACAGGAAATAGACCATATACTGATAAAAATGCTTGAATCTTATGAAAATGTATCCGATTTGAATTTTACCCCTGGTAAGCCCCTTCAGGTAGAGAGTTCTGGAGTACTTTTTCCGGTAAAGATGGAGCCTGATTTCAAAGTATTAACCCCTTTTCAGACTGAAATCTTTGCCATGAATCTGATAAAGCAGGACAGGCGCCTGACTGAAATGCTGCTAAACCATGGGTCATGTGATCTATCATATGCCCTTGGAGACAAGGCAAGATTCAGGGTCAATATCTTTTCAAGGTCAGGGAAATATTCCATTGTATTAAGAAAGCTTGAAACAAAAATTCCCACAATAAAAAGTCTGAACCTCCCACCAGCATTTAATAAGATGGTGCTTGAAAAAAATGGAATCATATTTGTCACTGGTGCCACAGGAAGCGGTAAGACAACATCCCTTGCAGCATTTCTCGACTATATCAATGATACCAAGTCTGTTCATGTAATCACACTTGAAGACCCTATAGAATTTCAACATCCACAGAAAAAAGCCACCTTTAATCAAAGAGAGCTTGGGGCAGATTTTGACACCTATGCAAATGGGCTCAGAGCTGCCCTTCGTCAGGCACCCAAAATCATTCTTGTTGGAGAGATGCGTGACAGAGAGACCGTTGAGATAGGACTCTCTGCCGCAGAAACAGGCCATCTTGTACTTTCGACACTCCATACTGTTGATGCAGGGCAGACAATAAATCGTATTATTGGTATGTTCTCAACCGAGGAGGAGAATCAGATCCGTATCCGCCTTGCAGATACTGTCCGCTGGATCGTCTGCCAGAGGCTGCTTCCCAAGATAGGGGGAGGACGTGTAGCTGCATTTGAGATTATGGGAACAAGCCTCAGGGTAAAGGACTCTATACTTAATGAGGAGTCAGAAGGGAAGACCTTTTATGAGATTATCACTGATGGCGAGGCCTTTGGTATGACCACTTTTGACAAATATATAATTAATCTCTACAAGCATGGATTGATTACTGAGGAGACTGCCATTGGCTATGCATCCCGCAGAGCAGTTGTGGGCAGAGGGCTTGATTTCATTAAAAGTTCCAGAGGAGAGAAGACAACAGATATTGATGCTCTTGAAATTGATCATGAATATGAGGGATAGTAAAATAATGAGCCCTAAAGATCAGAAATCTTTTATCATGAATATTTAAGGAATGGTATAAATTATGGAAATAGCATGTACTCACTGCAATACTCAGTTCAACATACCTGACGAAAAAATTCCCAAGGGAAGAAAAGCATCCATGCTCTGTCCAAAATGCAAACAGCGCATCCACATTGTTACAGGGGAGGAGGGGGCTCACAATGTTGAAGCACCTCCTGTGCCAACTCAGCGTCAGGAGCACGATACCCCTGTCTATAATGCCGCTGACAGACCTTTTGGAATACTTGACCAGAATGCAAGAACAGCTCTTCTTTGCATTACCTATCCCCACGCCAATGATATGGCTTTGAAAGTTATGAACAGCATGCAGTACCACATCATGAATGTTGATGATGTGCAGACCGCTCTGAAAAGTATGACATATCACCTCTTCAATATCGTTATCCTTGATGAAGATTTTGATATCAACCGAAGAGGTTGTCGCCACATTATGGAGTACCTGAATGAGCTTGACATGATGTCTCGCCGTAAAATAGTGGTACTTCTTATTTCAAAAAATATGCATACAATGGACAACATGGCAGCCTTTCATGCCAGCGTCAATCAGATTATCAACTATAAGCAGGTGAATTCCATGGAGAGCCTGCTCCAAAGAACCATTATTGAACACGACCAGTTCTATACGGTCTATAATGAAACCTTGAAAAAACTTGGAAAAATGGCTTAAACATGAAAAAAAAAGATATATTCTCAGGCAGTGGTTGGGCTCTTAAGATTCACGCAATGCCTGGCTGATAATCTTCAACCCTTCAAGGGTAAGTGCACTGTCAACCAGTTCAATAGACTCTGACAGATCAGCAATGAGGATAGCAAGTCCACCTGTGGCAATCACAAAGGGATTGCTGCCCATCTCCTTTTTCATCCGTGCAACCATTCCATCGACCAGAGCGGCATTTCCATGCATTACACCGGATTTTATACTATCAATAGTATCTTTACCAATCACATGTTCAGGAGGCATGAACATCTCCACCCTTGGCAACCTTGATGCTTTCTGGAAAAGAGCCTCTGAAGAGATCATTATACCCGGAACAATTGCCCCACCAAGATATTCCCCCTTTTCTGAAATGGCATCAAAGGTTGTGGCTGTTCCAAAATCGATGATGATCAGACTTCTGTTATATCTTCTGTATGCAGCAATGGCATTTACAATGCGGTCAGCTCCCACTTCTGCTGGATTGTTGTATAGAATAGGCATAAGGTTTCTTACTGAGGCAGGATTCACCCAAAGAGGCTTTCGGAAGAGATGTTTTTCACAGAATCTGTCAAGAATTGGCACAGCAGGTGGGACTACAGACGAGATCACAACGTCACTGATATCTGACAATCTGATTCCATTATCTGCAAAGAGGGCCTTGGCAAGTATATTGAACTCATCTGCTGTGGTATCCCGAATAGTTCTGATTCTCCAGTCTTTGACCAGAATTTCACCATCAAACACCCCAAGTACTATATTGGTATTACCTACATCAATGACAAGAAGCATTAAAAGTCTCCATATGCATAGATGACACCATTGTGTCATCTATGCAATAAATCTGGTTCATGTTTATGTTATATTTTTACATTCTGAATGGCATTTATGATATCAGCTACAGCTCTTGCAGAAGCCACATCATGAACCCTGATAATGTGAGCACCCTTCATTATTGAAGCTGCAACCGCAGCCATAGTTCCAGTTTCAGTTGCAGGAGAGATCGGTGTGAGAGCATTATTACCATCAGGGTTAATAGAAATAGAGGGGCACTGCCGTGCATCTCTGCGGCTGGAGAGAGTCTTCTGGACAAACGATTTTCTTGATGGGCCAACAAGAACTGGAAAACCTAAGTCACCTATTTTATCCAGATATTGAATGACCATCAGATTGTGCTCAACAGTTTTACCAAAGCCAATACCTGGATCAAGAATAATATGCTCAGGTGCAATCCCGCAATTGAGAGCAAATCTGGCACGCTGGTCAAGATAGGTTCTGATCTCATTTAGAAAGTCCTCATACTGAGGATCAATCTGCATTGTAGCTGGAGAACCTTTCATGTGCATAAGAATTACAGGAACGCCCCTTTCAGCAGCAAGTGGAGCCATAAGCTCATCTCTTTCCAGAGCTGTAATATCATTTATAATTGAAGCTCCAGCATTGAGTGCCTCTCTTGCCACATGAGCCTTTACAGTATCAATAGAGATCGGAATATCGATTCTGCCTGCTAACCTCTCAATGACCGGAATAACCCTGTCAAGCTCCTCTTGAACTGAAACTGGCGCAGAGAAAGGCCGTGAAGATTCACCTCCGATATCAAGTATATCTGCCCCCTGCTCAACAAGTTCGAGCCCGTGCTCTACGGCACTTTCACATGTCAAATAACGTCCACCGTCAGAAAAAGAGTCTGGTGTAGTGTTGAGTATCCCCATTATGCAGCTCCTTGCACCAAGTGCAAGTGAGAACTTCTGCCACTTCAGATCAAACTGCATCATTATTCTTACTAATCTCCTGTTCTTGAACCGGTTCTGTTGATTCGTCTGCTATGGCGTGCAGCATCTCGTCATCAAAGACATTTGAAGGTGCAGGTGGATTAAAATCAGGTTTCATTGATTTTATAAGCTGGTCAAGCTCCTTTCCCATGACAGTCTCTTTCTCTAAGAGAAGCTCTGCAAGCTTATGGAGGATCTCAATGTGATCTGAAAGTACCTCCTTGGCAACCCTGTAATTTCGTTTAATGATCAAGGAGACTTCGGCATCTATTTTTCTGGCAGTATCTTCAGAATACTCTCTTGGGTGGCCGATATCTCTTCCAATGAAGATATGCTCATCACCCGGGTCATAGGCAAGCGGACCTAGCTCGTCACTCATACCCCATGATCGAACCATACGGTTAGCCATAGCTGTTGCCTGCTTTATATCATTGGAAGCACCTGTGCTTATTCTGTTGAAAATCAACTCCTCTGCAACCCGCCCTCCAAATGCCACAGAAAGATCACTTTCCAGCTGATCTTTATATTTGAAACCGCTCTCCTCAGGAAGAAACCATGTAACACCAGCAGCTCTACCCCTTGGAATAATGGTGATCTTATTCACAGCATCTGTGCCTGGAATCAGCCTTGCCACAAGTGCATGGCCAGCCTCATGGTATGCTGTCGTTCGTTTCTCATCTTCCCG
>Ga0209467_1002255_pt1 | contig 14085 bp, 11 predicted proteins | sample Higcelwee11metaG_FD_187175 | JGI IMG/M metagenome (GOLD analysis project Ga0209467, IMG submission 187175) | Freshwater pond sediment microbial communities from the University of Edinburgh, under environmental carbon perturbations - High... | ecosystem: Environmental > Aquatic > Freshwater >...
GCCCGGAGGAGCGCGCCCTCTGGGAGGAGCTGGCCAAGAAGTCCACGTTCTCGGCCCGGTAGCCTGAAACTGCGACGCGAAGCGAGGAGCACGGCATGCCTGTGATCACCAAGAGCGACCAAAGCCGCCTGCCCATGCCCTCGGGGCTGATCCCCTGGGGCCGGCTGGTGGAGCTGACCTGCGTGGAGCCCGCCACCGTGGCCGAGCTGCTGGAAATGGGCTGGATCGAACCCGTGCGCACCAGCGCCGACGCCTACCTGTTCCGCTCGCGCGACGTGCAGCGCATCCAGAAGCTCCTGCGCCTGTGCCGCGACCTGGAGGTGCCCTACGCCGCGGGCTCCATCATCGTGGACCTGCTGGAGCGCGTGGAGCGCCTGGAGCGCGAGCTGGCCGAGCTGCGCAGGCTGCTGTAACCTTTCGAATCACTGACGAAAACCCATAGGGAGGAATCGCTATGGACCCCAATAAGCTGACCCAGAAATCCCAGGCCGCGCTGGAAGGCGCCCAGAGCCTCGCCATCTCGCGCGGACACCAGCAGGTCGACACCCTGCACCTGCTCCACGCCCTGGCCACCCAGGACGGCGGGCTCGTGCCCCAGATCATCGCCAAGTGCGGGCCGGACCCGCGCGCCTATGCCCAGACCGTGGAGGCCGAGCTCTCGCGCCTGCCCAGCGTGTCCGGCCCGGGCGCGCAGCCCGGCCAGGTCTTCGTGACCCAGGCCGTCTCCGCCGCCCTGGTGCGAGCGGACGAGGCCGCCAAGCGGATGCAGGACGAGTTCGTCAGCGTGGAGCACATCTTCCTGGCCCTGCTGGACGAGCCGCCGAGCACCGGCCCGGGCAGGGTCAACAAGCAGTTCGGCCTGACGCGCGACACGTTCCTGGCCGCCCTCACCGAGGTGCGCGGCAACCAGCGCGTCACCACCGACAACCCCGAATCCACCTACGACTCGCTGAAGAAGTACGGCCGCGACCTGGTGGACGAGGCCAAGAGCGGCAAGCTCGACCCGGTCATCGGCCGCGACGCGGAGATCCGCCGCGTCATCCGCATCCTCTCGCGCCGCACCAAGAACAACCCGGTGCTCATCGGCGAGGCCGGCGTGGGCAAGACCGCCATCGCCGAGGGCCTGGCCCAACGCATCGTCAAGCAGGACGTGCCCGAGGGCCTGAAGGACAAGACCATCTTCGCGCTGGACATGGGCGCGCTCATCGCCGGGGCCAAGTACCGCGGCGAATTCGAGGAACGCCTCAAGGCCGTCTTGAAGGACGTGCAGAAATCGGAAGGCCGCGTCATCCTGTTCATCGACGAGATGCACACCATCGTGGGCGCGGGCAAGGCCGAGGGCGCCATGGACGCCGGCAACATGCTCAAGCCGCTGCTCGCCCGCGGCGAGCTGCACTGCATCGGCGCCACCACCACCGACGAGTACCGCAAGTACATCGAGAAGGATCCGGCCCTGGAGCGCCGCTTCCAGCCGGTCCTGGTGGACGAGCCCAGCCTGGAGGACACCATCTCCATCCTGCGCGGCCTGAAGGAGCGCTTCGAGGTGCACCACGGCGTGCGCATCAGCGACTCGGCCATCGTGGAGGCGGCCACGCTCTCCAGCCGCTACATCACCGACCGGCAGCTCCCGGACAAGGCCATCGACCTCATCGACGAGGCCGCGGCCATGATCCGCACGGACATCGACTCCCTGCCCACGGACCTGGACGAGACCAACCGCCGCGTGCTCCAGTTGGAGATCGAGCGCGAGGCGCTCCGCCGCGAGACCGACGCGGCCTCCCGCGACCGCCTGGAAAAGCTTGAGGAGGAGCTCGGCGAGCTGAAAATCAAGCAGGGCGAGCTCATGGGCCAGTGGGAGCGCGAGAAGAGCGCCATCGAGGTGGTGCGGCGCATCAAGACCGACATCGAGCGCACCAAGATCGACATCGAGGAGGCCGAGCGCAAGCTGGACTACAACCGCGCGGCCGAGCTGCGCTACGGCACGCTGGGCGGCCTGGAGAAGCAGCTCGCGGAGAGCGCTCCCGCGGAGGGCGATGAGGACGGTCCCAGGCTGCTGAAGGAAGAGGTCGGCCCGGACGACATCGCCAGCATCATCTCGCGCTGGACCGGCATCCCGGTGACGCGCCTGCTGGAGGGCGAGCGCGAGAAGCTCCTGCGCCTGCCCGAGGTGCTGCACGAGCGCGTCGTCGGCCAGGACGAGGCCGTGCAGGCCGTGGCCGACGCCGTGCTGCGCGCCCGCGCGGGATTGAAAGACCCGCGCCGGCCCATCGGCAGCTTCCTGTTCCTGGGCCCCACGGGCGTGGGCAAGACCGAGCTGTGCAAGACGCTGGCCTCCGCGCTCTTCGACACCGAGGAGAACATGGTGCGCCTGGACATGAGCGAATACATGGAGAAGCACGCCGTGGCGCGGCTCATCGGCGCGCCTCCGGGGTATGTCGGCTATGACGAGGGCGGCCAGCTCACCGAGGCCGTGCGCCGCAAGCCGTACTCCGTGGTGCTTTTCGACGAGGTGGAGAAGGCGCACCCGGACGTGTTCAACGCGCTCTTGCAGATCCTGGACGACGGCCGGCTCACCGACAGCCACGGCCGCACCGTGGACTTCAAGAACACCATCCTGATCATGACCTCGAACATCGGCTCCCAGGCCATGCTGGAGGGCATCCGGCCGGACGGCACCTTCGCGCCCGGGGTGGAGGACCAGGTCATGGAGGCGCTGCGCGGCCACTTCCGGCCGGAGTTCCTGAACCGCGTGGACGAGACCGTGCTGTTCCGGCCGCTCCAGCAGGCGCAGCTCATGGCGATCATCGAACTGCTGGCCGGCTCCCTGCGCCAGCGCCTGGCCGACCGCAAGATGGGGCTGACCATCACCGACGCGGCCAAGAGCTTCATGGCGGCGGCGGCCTATGACCCCATCTACGGCGCGCGGCCCCTGCGCAGGTACCTGCAAACGCACCTGGAGACGCGCCTGGCGCGCGAGATCATCGCCGGCCGCATCGAGGAAGGGGCGCAGGTGGTGGTGGACGCGCAGGATGGCCAGATCGTCTTCGGCGTGAAGGACGAGGACGGCAACGTGGTCTTTGACGCCGTGGTCACGCCTGCGGCGAAGGTGGACGGGGGGCGGGCGATACAGTAGAGGTTAGGGAGCTTGGTATGGGCGCGCCGGAAGGCGCGCCCCCTCCTAAACAGGTGCAAGGTAATCACAATGCCAAAATGTGAGAACCAAAATTGCAAACGTGAAGCCACTCATGGTAGTTCCTTTTGTATCCTTCATGACGATACGCCGAACAAAGATCCTCAAGAATTCGTCCAAGCATTCGAAGGTCTTCTAATCAATTCCAGCGACATCGTCCTACTTGAAGGGATTACATTCCCAAACGCATTCTCGTTTTCATATTTCCAAGAGAAGTGTAAGCATCTCGACTTCGAATTTTCAGCATGCACAGCAACAAAACTTGATATATCCGACTTTGACTACTCGAACTTCAACATTAAGAACTCAACAATTGACAATTTGACGATAACTAATTGCAAAATTATGAAATTAGTTATTGCTAGTTGTACTATTAGAGAATTCAAGCTTGACGAATCAAAAATTATATCATTCTCCGTTCTCTCGTATACGCCAGCGGGGGAACACCTTGAATGCATAGACTCATTCTTTGCGATTGGTTGCGAAATTGGCAGGACACAATACTACCACCACAAAACAAACAAATTTTACATCGCAGGCTCAACTCTCCACGATACACGAATTAGCGGAATTCACAATGACCAATTTATCGTAAAAGACAATACTTTTGATTGCCATTGCAATTTCTCAGACATCTCATCTAATCACTTGGCAATAGTAAATACTACAATAATTAAGCCAGAGTGTTTTACAATTCAAAATTCAAATTTATATGGTGTTTGCTTCGTTGGCACAAATGTAGCTGACATAAATTTTCGTAGCAACACGTGGACAACAAACTGTCAAAAACGTTTTATTCTTTTTGAACAATTGTATTTAACTGGAGAAATTAGTGAGTCATTGTCATTTTATGGTGGTTACAATCATGACATTTCATTTGCAGGATGCTGTGAAATATACCAACAATTAAAGTGCAATTTTGAAAAACGCGGTAATTACAGCGGTGCAAGCGATTTCCATTATGGAGAGATGGAGACACGCAGACTTTCAAACAATGCGGTATTTAAATACATATCAATATACTCTTGGTACAAGTACATCAGTTCATACGGGCAAAGTTATTGGCGTACAATTGGAATGTTTTTCTTGTTCCTTATATTATTCTCAATATTGCAGCTATATACTGGCTTTAAATTCGAAGGCGGCAGCATAATTTACCATCCTGCATTTTCAATACCTTGCACGCATGAAGCTACGCAAGATTTTTTAAAAGCATTGAAACTAACTGTTTCAAATGCCACATTAAGACAGCCTGAATATGTTCAGCTTCCAACTATTTCCAACACGATTCTACAACTTTTCGAAATTTGTCTCGGCCCACTCCTGCTTAGCCAAATCATCCTGTCGGTCAGACGAAAGCTTCGGCGGTAATGGCATACCTCTCCCCCTCCCACCTCGCCGCCTACGCCGACGTCCTCGTCTGGGCCCTGCGCACCTCGCGCGCCGTGCCCTTCCGAAACGGCGAGCTGGTGCTCCTGCGCTTCGAGGTCGAGGCCGTGCCCCTGGCCGAGGCGGTCTACGCCGCGCTCATGGACGCGCACCTGCACCCCGTGCCCGTGTCGCTGCCCACCTCCTTCATGCAGGCCCAGCACTTCGGCAACTCCAGCTTCGGCCAGCTCACCTTCAGCCAACCCGGCCTGGACGAGCTGCACCGCGCCACGGCCGGCGTCATCACCCTCCTCGCGCCCGACGACCTCTCCGCCCTGGCCGAGGTGGACGTGCGCAGCATCGTGGCCGGCGAAAAGGCCGAAATGGCCGCCGCCGGCGTGCTGGACCGCCGCCGCCGCGCCGGGCTGCTGGGCTCCACGGTCTGCCTCTACCCCACCGAGGCCCTGGCCGAGGCCAGCGGCATGCCGCTCCCCGAGTACGCCGAGCGCCTGGCGCGCGCCTGCCTGCTCCTCACGCCCGACCCCGTGGCCGAGTGGAAGCGCGTCAAGAAGGAGCTGGCGGGTATCGCCAAGTGGCTGGACAGCCTCAAGATTGAGCGCCTGCACCTGGAGGGCGAGCACGTGGACTTGCGGCTCTCGCCCGGGGCCAAGCGCCGCTTCGTGGGCGTCTCCGGCCGCAACATCCCGGGCTATGAGCTCTACCTCGCGCCGGACTGGCGCACGGTGGAGGGGGTGTACTACGCCGACCAGCCGAGCATCCGCTGGGGCCGGCTGGTGCAGGGCGCGCGCCTGGAGTTCCGCGGCGGCGTGGCCGTGGAGTCCGACGCGGAGCGCGGCGCGACCTTCCTTTCCGGCCGGCTGGCCAGCGACGGCGGAGCCAGGCGGGTGGGCGAGTTCTCCCTCACGGACCGGCGCATCTCCCGGGTGGACCGCTTCATGGCCCACACGCTGCTGGACGAGAACTACGGCGGCGGCGCCGGCAACTGCCACATCGCCCTGGGCGGCGCCTCGGGCTTGAGCTTCACCGGCCCGGCCAGCGAACTGAGCGCCGAGCTGGAGGCCGAGCTGGGCTTCAACGCCTCGGCCCTGCACTGGGACCTGGTGAACACCGAGCCCAGGCGTGTCACGGCCACGCTTTCCGGCGGCGGCCGCCGCACGATCTACGAGGACGGACAGTTCCTGCTCTGATCCTGACGCATTTTTTTGCCCCTTTGCCCCGCAAACCCGCCTCCCGGCGTGTTGACAAGCGGCCAGCCATGCTTACCAGTTCAAGAGTCCGCGACGCCGGGTGCGCTTGTGTGAAGCAGCCCGGCGTCCGCGCGTGAAAGAGCACACCGACCCTGGAGCGACCATGTCCGACAACGAGAAGAGCAAAGACCCGCAGGGCGCCCCGACAGAGGCGGCCGCCCAGCGGGTGGACATAAACGAGGAGGAGCTGACGGCCCTGTGCAAGGCGCACGTCTGCCCCAAGTGCGCGGTCATGGCCGAGGCCGAGGACATCAAGCTGCGCGCCCTGGCCGACAACGAGAATTTCAAGCGCCGCGTCCAGCGGGAAACCGAAGAGGTCCGCAAGTACGCCACCGAGAGCGTGCTGGCCGACCTGCTCCCCGTGCTGGACAACCTGGGCCTGGCCATCGAGCACGCCGGCACCAATGAGGCCTGCAAGGGCCTGGTCATGGGCGTGGACATGACGCGCAAGATCTTTCTGGACACCTTGAAACGCCACGGCCTGGAGTGCGTGGGCGCCTGCGGCGAGGCCTTCGACCCCGGCGTGCACGAGGCCATCGGCGCCGTGTGCGAGCCCGGACAGCAGGAAGGCTGCGTGGCCAAGGTGACGCAGGCCGGCTACGTGCTCAAGGGCCGCGTCATCCGCCCGGCCAAGGTGCTGGTGAACAAGCTGCCGGGCGCTTAGGCGGCCGGTCTTTACAACGGGACGAGCGGACTTACATCAGTCCGAGACAACACAACATCATCCTCACCCCTGGAGGTTTTCGTCATGGGCAAGATCATCGGCATCGACCTGGGAACCACCAACTCCTGCGTCTACGTCATGGAGGGCAAGGATCCCAAATGCATCTCCAGCCCGGAGGGCGGGCGCACCACCCCGTCCATCGTGGCCTTCACGGACAAGGAGCGCCTCATCGGCGAGATCGCCAAGCGACAGAGCGTGACCAACCCCGAGAAGACCGTCTACGCCATCAAGCGCCTCATGGGCCGGCAGTACGACTCGCCCGAGGTCAAGAAGTGGCGCGAGCACTGCCCGTACAAGGTCGTGGCCGGCAAGAACAACGACGCCTGGGTCGAGATCGCGGGCAAGAAGTACAGCCCGCCCGAGGTGTCCGCCTTCATCCTGCAGAAGCTCAAGAAGGACGCCGAGACCTACCTGGGCGAGCCCGTCACCGAGGCCGTCATCACCGTGCCCGCGTACTTCAACGACTCGCAGCGCCAGGCCACCAAGGACGCCGGCAAGATCGCCGGCCTTGAGGTCAAGCGCATCATCAACGAACCCACGGCGGCGTCGCTGGCCTACGGCATGGACCGCAAGAAGAACGAGAAGATCGCCGTGTTCGACCTGGGCGGCGGCACGTTCGACATCTCCATCCTGGAGGTGGGCGACAACGTGGTCGAGGTGCGCGCCACCAACGGCGACACCTTCCTCGGCGGCGAGGATTTCGACCAGCGCGTCATGCAGTACCTCGTGGAGGAGTTCAAGCGCGACAACGGCATCGACCTTTCCAAGGACCGCATGGCCCTGCAGCGCCTGAAGGAGGCCTCCGAGAAGGCCAAGCAGGAGCTCTCCACCACCATGGAGACCGAACTCAACCTGCCCTTCATCACCGCGGACCAGAACGGCCCCAAGCACATGATGCTCAAGCTCTCCCGCGCCAAGCTGGAAAGCCTGGTCATGGACCTGGTGGAGCGCACCATCGGCCCCTGCAAGAAGGCGCTGGCCGACGCCTCCCTCACCGCCAAGGACATCGACGAGGTGGTGCTCGTGGGCGGCATGACCCGCATGCCGCTGGTGCAGCAGAAGGTGGGCGAGTTCTTCGGCAAGGAGCCCAACCGCTCGGTGAACCCGGACGAGGTCGTGGCCATGGGCGCGGCCATCCAGGGCGGCATCCTGGCCGGCGACGTGAAGGACGTGCTGCTCCTGGACGTGACCCCGCTGTCCTTGGGCATCGAGACCATGGGCGGCGTGTTCACCAAGCTCATCGATCGCAACACCACCATCCCCACGCGCAAGAGCCAGATCTTCACCACCGCGGCCGACAGCCAGCCGTCCGTGTCCATCCACGTGCTCCAGGGCGAGCGCCCCATGGCCGGCGACAACATGACGCTCGGCCGCTTCGAGCTCACCGGCATCCTGCCCGCGCCGCGCGGCGTGCCGCAGATCGAGGTCACCTTCGACATCGACGCCAACGGCATCGTGAACGTGTCCGCCAAGGACACCGGCTCCGGCAAGGAGCAGTCCATACGCATCACGGCCTCCAGCGGCCTGTCCGACACGGACATCCAGCGCATGGTCAAGGACGCCGAGGCGCATGCCGAGGAGGACAGGAAGAAGCAGGCGCTCATCGAGGCCCGCAACCAGGCCGACAGCCTGGTCTACAACACCGAGAAGAGCCTGCGCGACCTGGGCGACAAGGTGGACCCGGTGCTCAAGGGCGACCTGGAGTCCAAGATCGAGAACGTCAAGAAGATGCTGGAGACCGAGGACGCCGAGGCCATCAAGAAGGCCGCCGAGGAACTGGCCCAGTCCTCGCACAAGCTGGCCGAGCAGCTCTACGCCCAGAAGCAGGGCGAGCCCGGCGGGGCCGCGGGCCCGTCCGGCGGGGCGGCCGGCGGGGCGGCCTCCGGAAAGCCGGCCGACGACAACGTGGTGGACGCGGACTACACCGAGGTGAAGTAGACGCGGACATCCGCCCGGCTTGCCTTGCGCGGCGAGAGAACGTATCCTGTCCCGGCCTGCGGCTCCCCGCGGGCCGGGATTTTTTTTGCGACCGGCCTGGAGGCTCCCCTATGACACGCATCCCGCGCCCCCTGGGCGTTCGCTCCCTGGAAGGCATCCGCGCCGCGCTGCAGGCCCCGCTCCTGGCGCTGGGCCTGCTCCTCGCCCTCGGCCTGGCCGGCTGCGTGGAGTTCACCCTGCCCACGCCCAGCCAGCCCGCCATCGAGACCCCGCAGGTGCAGACCAGCGAGGACCTGGCCCGCGAGGCCGAGGGCTTCTGGACCGCGGGCAACTTCCCCTTAAGCGAGCTGCTCTATTCCCGCCTGCTGGAACGCGACGACCTGGACGCGGCAGGCAAGGCCCAGGCCCTGGACCGCCTGGCCGTGAGCGCGCTCAAGTCGCGCCACTACTTCCAGGCCAAGCAGGCCCTGGACCGCCGCGCCGCCGCCGACCACGGCGTGCTGGCCACCTGGGAGTGGCACGACCTCTACCTCAAGACCCTGGGCGCGCTGGACCGGCCGGATCTGCTGGAGAACCACCAGGCCTGGCTGGCCGCCCACACCGAGCTGCCGTTTCCCGTGCGCGCCCGCGCGACCATGGAGTTCTCCGAGATCTACGCCCGCGGCGGCGACGGGCTGCGCGCCGTGACGCTCCTGGCCCAGGCGCACCGGCAGGCCCCGGACCGCGCGGCCAAGGCCGCCCTGGAGGCCGACTACGCCGCGCGCCTGCGCGACCTGCCGCAGACCGACGTGCTGGTGCTCGTGCGCGCAGTTGGAACGAGCGGCGCGAACCTCTTTCCGCACGCGCTGATCCAGCGCGAGGCCGTGCGCCGCGGCCTGCCCCTGCGGCCCTTGAGCCAGACCCCCCCGGCCCTGGCCTCGCCGCTGGCCGCCGCCGACCGCACAAACGGCCCGGCCCCGGTGCTCCTGGCCCAGGCCGCCAAGGCCATGACGTCCGACCAGCCCGCCGCCCTGCTGCCCGCGCCCGCCGCAGCGCAGTCCGCAGGCGGCCCGGCGCGCATCGCGCTGGCCCTGCCCTTGAGCGGCCGCTTCGCCGCCACGGGCCAGAAGGTGCTGCGCGGCGCGGCCGCCGCCCAGACCGAGCTCGCCATCCAGGGCCGCGTGGTGGAGATCACGGCCGTCAACGCCGAGGCCGCCGACTGGCGGCGGCAGCTCGCCGCGCTGCCGGCGTCCGTCGCCGTGGTGGGCGGGCCGCTCATGAACCCGGAGGCCCTGCGCGCGCTTGGCGCGGACGGCGCCCTGTCCCGGCGCGCCACCTTCGCCTTCCTGCCCAGCCTGGGCGCGCTCCAGGAGGGCCGGCAGGCCTGGCGCTTCTACCCCAGCTCGCGCGACCAGGTGCGCGCCCTGGTCAACCTCACCGCCGACGCCGTGGGCATACGCTCCGTGGCCGTGCTCGCGCCCAGGAACGCCTATGGCCAGCACATGGCCGAGCTGTTCCAGGCCGAGGCCAAGGCCAAGGGCCTGCGCCTGGCCTCCAGCGAATACTACCCGCCCGACCACCCGCGCTGGCTGCTGGCCAGCGTGAGCCGCCTGCTCAAGATTCCGGAAGGCTTCCGCCGCAACAAGAACACGCCCCTGCCCATGCCGGACTTCGGCGCGGTGTTCATGCCCGAGGACTGGGGCCAGGCCGAGCTGCTCGCCTCCAACTTCCACTTCTTCGAGGGCCAACACCTGCTGTTCCTCGGCACGGACCTCTGGAGCGTGGGCCTGGACAACGCCCGCGAGGTGGACGACACCTACTTCCAGCAGGCCGCCTGCCCCGGGGCCTGGTGGCCGGAAACCCCAGGCGGCCGCGCCCTGCAGGAGGTCATGAACGAGCAGGCCCTGGGCCAGGCCGACTTCTGGGTGGCCCTGGGCTACGACTTCGTGCGCCTGGCCGCGCGGCTGGACATCCAGCCCGGCTGGACCCCGGCCCAGGTCAACGCCGCCCTTGCGGCCGCGCAGAACCTGGACTACAGCATGGCCCCCATGAACTGGGACGCCCAGGGCCTGGCCCGGCAGAGCCTGTACCTGTTCACCCCGCGCAAGGACGGCAAGGCGCTGGTGGACCCCGACGCCCTGCGCCAGAGCGTGGCCAGGGCCAAGGAACGCCGCGAGAAGCGCCTGGCCTATTCCAGGGAGCTGCAGAAGACCAAGAAGGCCGGCCCCTCGGGCAGCCTGACCAAGGACGTCCAGTAGGGACGTTCAGCAAGGAGCGCGCATGAAGATCAGCCCCGAACAGGTGGCCAAGGTCGCCACCCTGGCCCGCCTGGACCTGAGCCAGGCGACCATCGACCAGTACGCCCAGCAGCTGGGCGGCATCCTGGACTACATGGACAAGCTCGCCGAGCTCGACACCGCGCAGGTGGCGCCCATGTACACGCCCGTGGACCACGTGAGCGTCCTGCGCGACGACGTGGTGAAAAAGGACACCCCGCGCGAGGACATCCTCAAGAACGCGCCCGAGACCGACGGCGCGTTCTTCATTGTCCCGCGCATCGTCTAACGCCCAAACGCCCGACGGAAAGCCCCAATGTCCGAACTGACCCGGAAATCCCTGTCCGAGATCCGCGCGCTGCTGGCCGAGAAGGCCGTCAGCGCCAGCGAAGTGACCCAGGCCTGCCTCGCGCGCATCGAGGCCACCGAGCCCAGGGTCCAGGCCCTGCTCTCCGTGCAGGCCGAGGCCGCCCTCAAGACCACCAAGGCGCTCGATGCGGCCGGCCCGGACCCGGCCAAGCCGCTCTGGGGCGTGCCGCTGGTCATCAAGGACGTGCTCTGCACCAAAGACGCGCCCACCACCTGCGGCTCAAAGATCCTCGAAGGCTTCCGCCCCGTGTACGACGCCACCGCCGTGGCGCGGCTGAAATCCGCCGGCGCGGTGCTGCTCGCCAAGGCCAACATGGACGAGTTCGCCATGGGCTCCACCACCGAGAACTCGGCCTACTTCGCCACCAGGAACCCCTGGGATATGGAGCGCGTGCCCGGGGGGTCCAGCGGCGGCTCCGGCGCATCCGTGGCCGCCTGCCAGTGCTTCGGCGCGCTCGGCACGGACACCGGCGGGTCCATCAGGCTCCCGGCCAGCTTCTGCGGCATCGTGGGCCTCAAGCCCACCTACGGCCGCGTGTCGCGCTTCGGCATGGTCGCCTACGGCTCGTCGCTGGACCAGATCGGCCCCATGACCCGCACGGTGGAGGACGCCGCGCGCGTGCTCGCGGCCATCGCCGGGCACGATGAGCGCGACTCCACCAGCGTGGACCGGCCCGTTCCGGACTACCTCGCCGCCATCGCTGACAATAAGAGCCTGAAAGGCCTGACCATCGGTTTGCCGGCGGAGTACTGGGACAGGGGCCTCGCGCCCGAGGTGGCCGAGGCCTGCGGCGCGGCCGTGAAACAGGCCGAGGCGCTGGGCGCGAAGACCGTTCGCGTGAACTTGCGGCTGTCCGAATACGCCATCGCCACATACTACATCATCGCCACGGCCGAGGCCAGCTCCAACCTGGCGCGCTTCGACGGCGTGCGCTACGGCTACCGCGACAAGGACGCCGCCAGCCTCATGGACATGTACGTGAAGAGCCGCACCAAAGGCTTCGGCGCGGAGGTGCAGCGGCGCATCATCCTGGGGACATACGTCCTTTCGTCCGGCTACTACGACGCCTACTACCGCAAGGCCGCGCAGGTGCGCAGGCTCATCCGCCAGGATTTCGAGGCCGCGCTGTCGCAGTGCGACCTCTTGGCCGGGCCGGTGTGCCCCACCACGGCCTTCAAGGTCGGCGAAATGACCAGCGATCCCCTGCAGATGTACCTCATGGACATCTTCACCATCTCCACCAACCTGGCCGGGCTGCCGGGCATGAGCCTGCCCGTGGGCCCGGGCCGCGAGTCCGGCATGCCCGTGGGGCTCCAGCTCACCGGCCGGGCCTTTGACGAGGCGCTCCTGCTCCAGGCGGCGCACGCGCTGGAGCAGAACGTTTCGGCCGCCGGAACGCCGGCGCTGTAAGGAGTCCGCAATGCCCGTGACCCTGGTGAGCATCCTGGAAGGCCGCAGCGCAGCGGAGAAGACCGCGCTCCTCAACGCGGTGCAGAACGCCATCGCGGCCACGCTCAGGCTGCCGCCGCAGGACCGCAACATCCGGCTGGCCGTGCACCGCAAGGGCGAATGGCTGCTGCCCGAGGGCAAGTCGGACGCCTACGTGCTGGTGGAGACCATGCTCTTCGCCGGCCGCACGCCGGAGACCAAGGGCGCGCTCTTCGCCGCCGTGGTGGACGCCCTGGAGGGCCTGGGCATGGCCAGGGGCGACGTGTTTTTGATCCTCAGCGAGCAGCCGCGCGAAAACGTGGGCATCCGCGGCGGGGTGCGCGCCGATCTGGTTGAGCTGGGATACCAGGTGAAGGTGTAGCCCCTCGGGGCACACAACAAAGGCCCGGCCGGATGCGCTCCGACCGGGCCTTTTGTTGTGGTTCGTCCGCTACGCCCCCAGGCAGTCCTCGCACACCCCGCCGAAACGCAGCTCGGCCGTGTCCACGCGCATGGCCCCGCTTTGGGCCAGATGCGCGAGGAACGCGGCCATGTCCGCGTCCAGGCTGCGCGAGTCCAGGCACTGCGTGTGGCCGCAGCGCACGCAGGTGAAGTGCGCGTGCCCGCCGTGCCCGGTCAGCCCCGTGCGCAGGCAGTAGCGGAAGGCCCGCTCGCCCGCGTTGTGCCGCGTGGCCACGCCTCTGGCCACGAAGAGGTCCAGGATGCGGTAGAGCGTCACGCGGTTCATGCGATCGCCGAGCCTGTCCAGCAGTTCCTGAGGCGTCACCGGGCAGCCCGCGGCGGAGAGCGCCCGCGCCACCAGCTCGCGGTTGGCCGTTGCCGCCACCCCGCTTCGTGCGAGGAGTTCCCTTGCGTCCGTCGTGTCCACGCCCGCCCCCCCCGGCGTCGGCTATTGCAGCGCCGCGCGGAAGGCCTTGGCCACGCCGAGCAGGTTGGCCGCCCAGTCCTCGGCCAGCGGATCGGCCACGACGGTCTTCGCGCCCACGGCCTTGGCGATGGTCTCGGCCGAGCGGCGGCTCATCTGCGGCTGCACGAAGATGACCTTCACGCCCTTGGCCTTGGCCTGGGACACGATGGCCGCCAGACGCTTCGGCGAGGGCTCCTTGCCCTCGAACTCGATGGCCGTCTGGGTGAGCCCGTAGGCCCGGGCCAGGTAGCCCCAGGCCGGATGGAAGACCATGAACCCCCGGCGGTCGGCCGGCACGCCCGCGAACAGCCCCTTCAGCTCGGCGTCCAGGGCGTCGATCTCCTTCTGGAAGGCGACGAGGTTTGCGGCGTAGGCCTTGGCGTTGGCCGGATCGGCCTTGGCGAAGGCGTCCGCGATCCTGGCGGCCATCTGGCGCACCTCGGGCGGCGCCACCCAGAGATGCGGATCGCCCTCCTCGCCGTGGTCATGCCCGGCCGTGGCGGCGTGGCCGTGCCCGGCCTTGGCGGCGTGGTCATGCCCGGCCTTGTGGTGATGATCCTCGTGGCCCTCGGGCATGGGCAGCTTCCGCAGGCCCTCGTCCGTGTGGCAGAACAGC
>Ga0209467_1002257_pt1 | contig 14076 bp, 13 predicted proteins | sample Higcelwee11metaG_FD_187175 | JGI IMG/M metagenome (GOLD analysis project Ga0209467, IMG submission 187175) | Freshwater pond sediment microbial communities from the University of Edinburgh, under environmental carbon perturbations - High... | ecosystem: Environmental > Aquatic > Freshwater >...
AAACAGCCTGCGTGTTCGTATTCCACAATATCCGTGAACAGGCTAAACCAAGGTCAGCGAACAGCAGGGGGAACATCACGAGCCCGGCGATGCTGATCGGCACGGATATGTTCGTCATCCTGAGCATGCGCCACGCCCTCGCCCGGTTCTTGACGGCGTCTTCTCCAACACAATCTTCCCAGCTTCCGTATATTTCTTCAAGATTTCGATCTGTTACAATAGTTAGCGACACTCATTTCCACAAGATTCCCAACGGGACTGAATCAAGGGCATTGCGCAGCATCCTGCGTTTTTGGTTTCCATGGTATGAAGAAACGAAACCATGCCAAGGCTCCATATGTGAGTACATCGCTATCCCAGTATTTCCATCTGGTCCAAACTCTGGAATCATCACCAACCCAAAGCGCAGGTTGCTGCGTTTCCAGTATCCAGGAAAATTATCCAAAAAAACAGTTGTAGGCATCGGCCTTGACCACTCGCAAAAACTCCGCAACGGTCTTCACCTCAGGACGTGGTTGATACCTCTGCCACTTCAAATTCCCCCGCATCCAATACGTTTTTCCGTGATCGGATTTTTGACGTATGCGGCCTTAGCGAATGGATGTTTGATTTTTTGTGATGCATCCATGAAGTAAGGACGAATCTCGGAAAGTTCGATAGTCTGCTTGTCAGGGGCAATAGTGAAGCCCCATTTCAGTTGATCATGGATTTTTAGTGGCGGGCCATGATCTTTGCAGAACTTTTCCAGGATATTCTCAATCCTTTTAGTCTCAACCTGATCGAACGACATCTTTTAGGCCCTGTGCGGTTGGTTTTCATGGGGATGAGTTCGGCTGTCCTGAGGAAGGTCCAGCCTAACATTTTTGTTTGTTACTTGTCGGCAATCTATTCGATATGGGTGATTGGTGCAAGGGATGTGCGCCAGAAAGAGGGGCCTCGCCATTCCACCCCAAGCCGAGGCGGTTGCGGAGTCCGAAGTAGCCACCGAATTGCCGTACTTCGAAAGATAGCCCGAGCATGAACAGCGTGGGCTTTTTTATTCGACATTTTCGATCAAAGATCATACTCCACGGGAAATGTGTCTATAAGTTTCTATGCAGCTCCAGGCGAAAGGAAAAATCATGCTTCGGAAAAATGGATCAATAGTTTTGATTCTGATCCTCTTTGTTTTGTTTCCCTACAACATTTCTGTATTTGCCGCAGAGCAAGCCAGCGATTCTCAGGTTTACCTCCAGCATATCTCTCAGGAATCGAGCAACCCTGTCGGCGAACTGTGGATGATCACCAACCAGTTTAACCTGAATTTGGAACAGGCTGATAACAATGCAAATTTCCAGAAATACAGATCGCAGTTCAACTACAACTTCCAACCTGTGCTCAAATTCGATCTGAATCACGATTGGAGATTTCTAACCCGCCCGGTTATTCCACTGAATTACTCCCCCTTTGCCCAGGGAAAAACAGCTGTTGGTTATGTTTCAGGGCTGGGTGACATTGAGATCAAGGGGCTGTTTAGTCCCATATCCAAGGATAAAAATGGATTCAAGTGGGGAATCGGACCTGCCGCTGCATTCCCAACAGCCACGGACAGCAGCCTGGGCAACGGCAAATGGCAACTCGGCGGCTCCATGACCGCCCTGTACATGAACGACAAATGGGTGGTGGGCATGTTCCCCCAGCATTTGTGGTCCGTGGGAGGCGATCCGACCCGGCAGAGCGTCAGCCTCACCAAAACCCAATACTTCATCTGGTACTCGCCCATTCTCACGTGGCAGGTGGGTATGGCTCCCACGGTGCTCATCGACTGGAATCAGCAAAAGGCCGAGGATGCCGTGACCCTGCCTGTGGGTCTTGGTGTGGCCAAAACCGTGCTGCTCGGCAAGATGCCGGTCAAATTCATCATCGAGGCCGATTACGCCTTGGTGAGGCCCCGCCAGGTTCCTGGCAATGAGTGGACGTTCAAGTTCATCATTTGCCCGATTATTCCTGAGTTATTCTAGGGGGGCGCCGAGGCTCTGGCAGTGTGTCGCAAGGGCGGCGCCCGGCGGCCCAAGGGGGGATCTGGTGAAATCTTTTCCCATTCCGGCTTGGTAAAATCCTGCTTCACGGCAACGTCGCTGGTGTAGAAATTGATAGGCGTCTCAAACGACCGGCCCGAAGTTCGTCGGCAGGTCATGTCCTCCCCGAAACCATCCTGGCTCTCTGGCGCTCATGTGCCCGCTGTCGGAGCAGAAAGGCCGACAGATGTGCTCTGTCGGCCTTTCCAAAACTATTTCACTCGTTTGTATTCGGCAAGGCCAGCCCTGGGGGCGGCCCCTCCTGGGTACAGGATATAAAGGGTAAAGGCGTCTGGACCTTCCAGCTTGCCGATGCGGATTCCCTCTGTGTGCCCGGCCAAATAGAAGGTCACCCCGTCCTTGTCGATGACGCCCGAGAAAGTATCCTTGCCGGACTTCTTGTGATTCCATTCGATGGCCCCATGGATGACACGGCCTTCCTGGGACAGAATTTCCAATTTTCCGGCCCTGCCTTCGGAGTTGATGTGGCCTTGCTCCTTGTAGTGCAGCTGCGATGTGGACTCCCAGGTTCCCTTGAGATTCGGAATACTTTTGGAGTCCTGGGCTTGGACGCCTGTTGCCAGCAGACAGGTTATGAAGGTGGCGGCGACAAATGCCTTGAGCATGGGGTCTCCTTGCTGTGACAGGTTTTTGATGCCTTTTTATGGGAACACGGCCTCATCCAAGTCAATCGATTTCAACCACCCTCTTCCCACGGTCTCTTGGAGACCTGAGTTTTATGAGCGACCGCTTTTCTGGTGGAATCGGCCCCCCTGGGACGCGAAAATACGGCCTCCTGCCCTCGTCCGCCACCGTTTTCATCAGATGCGGCGGAACTAGGCGTAATCATCCGAGAAAATGAGAACCATCAAGGATCATCGGTTTTTTTGTGGAAAAGAAACAGTAAACTGAAACGCATCCCCTTCGCCAAAGCCGTCATTTTACAGCAGGGTTGCGCCCAGGCGCCGCCCGGTCTTTTTGATCTTCGGGGAACCGCTCACGACCCGTCCAACCATCCCCTCGATCTTGTGAAATTCTCGTCCAGCATCACCAGCCGCGCCACAGAGGATTTCACCTTCGGCATCTTGACGCCGAACGTATCCATGATCCGCCGGACGGATTTCCCTTCGGCTTGGCCGACGGCCGACGATATTTCGGATTCTATGGAGAGAGTCCACCCTGGTCAATATCGCCAGCACGAATCCATCGTTTCTTTTTGGATTCCGATCTGCGCCCCAGGCGCAGTTCCTCTTTGCAACCGCCGAAACCCTGATCACACCACGCCATCCATCCACACAATCTTGAAAACTTGACCCCGCATCAAAAAATGATATCATTCATCCATGAACAGCAGGCTTCGCCGGACACGAGACGCCATCTTCGCCAAGCCCGAACGTGGCGACATCGCATGGTCCGCCGTCGAGGCGCTTTTGCTCGCGCATGGCTGCCGAAAACTTGAAGGCGACGGGTCGCGCGTCCGCTTCGTCTCGGCGGACGGGGCCATCCTGCGCATCCGCCGGCCGCACCCCAGGCCGGTTCTGGACAAAGGCGCGGTTAAGTCCGTGCGCCGATTCCTCAGCGAAATGGAGATCGAACAATGAACGCGTTTCAGTACAAAGGCTATCTTGGGCCGTTTGAATTCGTGTCTGGCGATGACGCCTTTCATGGAGAGATTTCCGGAATACGCGACGTGATTCATTTCACCGGGCGTTCCGTTGACGAGTTGCGCCAGGCCTTTCAGGAAGCGGTGCAAGATTATCTGGCCACCTGTGCGGAGATTGGCAAGACCCCCGAAAAACCCTATTCCGGCCGCTTCATGGTCCGGGTTTCCCCTGAAATACACCGTCTGACGGAATCCGCCGCCAAGGTGGCGGGGAAAAGCCTGAACGCCTTTGCCGCCGAGGCCCTGGAACGGGCCGCAAGGGAGGCGATCCAGGCGTAATATGGGGCCGTGACGTCTGTTGCGCTGACGATTCTCGAAAACGTCATGCCTCTGTACCGCGGCTGGAGGCATCATATATCCCAGGCCACGGATGTCGCCGGAACATGGCGCGTCTCGACGTTGCCGTCCTCTGCCCGGGAATCTTTGATCTTTCGCCGGATTCCGGTATGCAAAGCCATCCCTGACGCATCGCCATCCTGTCCCCCGCCATACGGAGGCGCCCCCATGTCCGCGAAAACGCTTCTTCTCTCCCTCACGGCGTGCCTTGTTCTTGCGGCGGCGGCCTCGCCGCTTTGGGCCGACGAACTGACCCTTGCCGACGCCTGGAGGGTCATCAAGGACAAGCGATTCGTGGACCTGACGCATGCCTTCGCGCCCGGGATTCCGCATTGGAAGGGATTTCCCGACGAGACGCGCCAGACGGTCTATGGCTATGCCCCCGGAGAGGGAACCTTGGGCAGCGGGTTTTATGCGCAGACGTTTACGCATGTCGGGCAGTGGGGCACCCATGTCGACCCCCCGGCGCATTTCGTGCCGGGGCTTCGCACCGTGGATCAGATCGAGGTCAGGGAGATGCTCCTGCCGCTGGTGGTCCTCGACGTGCACGAGGCGGCGGCCAAAAATCCCGACTACGCCGTGACCATGGACGACGTCCGGGCCTGGGAGGCGCGGCATGGAACGATCCCCCCGGGCGCGTTCGTGGCCCTGCGCACGGACTGGTCCGCACGCTGGCCGGACATGGCCGCCATGCAGAACAAGGACGCGGACGGCGTGTCGCACACGCCCGGCTGGAGCCTGGAGGTGCTGCGGTATCTCTATGACGAGCGCGGCGTCACGGCGTCCGGCCACGAGACGACGGACACGGACCCCGGCCTGGCGACGTCGCGCAATGACTATTCCCTGGAGGCCTACATCCTGGGCCGCAACCGCTACCAGATCGAGCTTTTGGCGCACCTGGACGAGGTGCCGGAATCCGGCGCGCTGGTCGTGGCGGCCTTTCCCAAGCCGAAGGATGGATCGGGCTTTCCGGCCCGGGTGTTCGCCATCCTGCCGTGAAAGCCAGTCGCCGGGTTGCTCAATTCGATGACGAGCTTCTCATCGCACAGATTTTTGGGGCGGGGGAGGCCAAACCATAGGGACAGCCCCAAACTCGCAGGAGAGGGCCGTAGACAAGGTCGAATTTTTGAGGCTGGGGAGAGGCCGGTCCTGGGGAAGGGCCGGGGCGGGCAAACGACACCTCCCGACTCACCCAGGACGCCGCCGTTCGACATCACAAGTGCCAACAATCAGCGCCGAAAAGTGACCCCCTTGTCAACGCCCTTGCACATGCGCGTAATCGTTTGTTACTTGACCACAGAACGTGAGCAGGGAAGCCACCACTCGTAACGCGCCAGGATTTCCCAATGAGGCGGACCAGGATTTCCCTGAATATCAATTGTCTCTCCAGGGATGAGGATACTATGATCCATCGTTTCAGACTCACAGGCGTCACCCTCTGCGTTTCGTGTCTGCTGATGATGCTTTTGGGGATCAGCGCTTCTGTCTCTTGGGCCAAGGACATCATCCCCGTGGGGGAAAAGGTAGCGGTGGATGCCAAAGGCCACGACATTTACCAGATAAACGCCAACGGGATCAGAATCGGGTACAAGTTGGTCGGTACCGGTGAACCACTGCTGTTGCTTACTGGGCTCGGCGGCACGATGGAGAGCTGGGTGCCTGAATTAATCGAAGAGGCGTCGAAAAAGTATCAATTGATCGTCATGGACAACCGAGGAATGGGGTATTCTACGGATAATGGCCAACAATTCACGTATCGTCTTTTCGCTCAAGACGTTATTGGCTTGTTGGATACACTTGGAGTCCAAAAAACAAACGTACTTGGGTATTCTCAATCGAGCGTGACCACACAAAATTTGCTTCTTTACTCTCCTGATCGCATCAACAAGGCTATCATTCACGCCACTTCAACCGATGGAAAAGCCGTTGCCGATGTTTTTAAGCACATAGCTTTGCCTGATAATCCTACGATACAAAAACAAATTCAGGCTGCCATGGGCTGGAAGACTCCTTTGAAAAAGATGGCGCTGATCAAGAATCAGGTCATGTTGCTGGTAGGAACGGCGGATACGGTCGTGGGCACGAAGAGCTCAAAGATTTTGGCGAGTCTTATCCCTGGCGCTTGGTTGGTTCAGTTCAAAGGTGGAACGCACCATTTGCAATTTGAAGCACCCGCCGCCTTCACCCGGATCGTCTTGACCTTCTTGGCTATGGACGAAACGGTTCCTGCCAAGCAAAATCCATAGGGTAGGGGAGTCGTAGTGTGTGCTGGTCGTTTATGAGTGACCGCATCCAATGATCGGTCGAAAGAGGAAGTCATGGCGAACGGGGATTCAAAAAGGCCTGGCGGTATTTTCCAAAGCGACGACTTGAATATGGTCAAGACCATCACCCGGCGGAAGTTCATGAAATATTCCGCTGGAATGGCCGCAGCGCTCTATCTGGGTAGATCGATTTCAGGCTTTGCTGGCGTCTCTGTCAACGGTCAGGCTCCAACGTACCCGATTGATTCCAGTGTCCTTACAACAAAAGACCGGGTGCTGGTATTCCCCGCCATCTCGCCGGGGCTCACGGCGTCCCAGCTTTCGCAGATATCCCAGTACAGTACGTACGGCTACGGCAACTCTACGTTTGGCCCTGGGCTCGAGAACGTGCAGCGGACCGATATCATGCCGAACGGATACAGCAATGCTTCACCTCAAAGACGACACCAACTCTCAAGTTTCTTTTCCTTCACCGATGTCCATATCACCGACAAGGAATCCCCGAACCAGGCCATCTATACGCAGCAGGTTGATCCCTTTTGTTTTACAAATTCTTCAATATATTCTCCGGTTATGATGTGTACGACTCAAGTTCTGGATGCCGCCATCCAGACGATAAACGCGCTTCACAAGACAACGCCGTTCGATTTCGGGATATCCTTGGGAGATGTCAGCAATACTTCGCAACACAACGAGTTGAGATGGTATATTGACGTCATAGACGGCCAGGTAATTACGCCCTGTTCCGGCGACCTGCGAGGGAACCTGACCATTGACTACCAAAAGACGTTCCAGGCCGCCGGACTCGACCCATCCATCCCCTGGTATCAGACTCTTGGCAACCATGATCATTTCTGGCTGGGTATCCTCCCGGTCGACGCCGATAGCACCCTCGGCCTTCGGCAATCGTATATCACCGGTAACGTCATGGCCTCCGGATTAATGGCCCCTGTCGATGCTGGGGCACTGTTCCCGTGCATGTTCGATGCCTCGGCCAGCCTGAAAGAGCGGTCTGATTACATGGGCGTGCTCGACGGGGCAACCGCTGACGGCGCAATTGTCAAGGCTGGACCCATTGGACAGTACTCTTCGCCTCCGACTGTCGCGGCGGACAGTGCTCGCTACGCGGTGACGAAGACCCAATGGATGCAGGAATTTTTTCATACAGCCACAACCCCAATCGGCCACGGCTTCAATCTGGTTGACCCTTCAAAAATTGAAAAGGGTTTTGCCTGTTATAGTTTTGTCCCGAAGTCCGATATCCCGCTTAAGATTATCGTGCTGGATGATACCCAGTCGGATACCGACGGCTCCCACGATTTCCACGCACATGGATTCCTTGACGCCGAACGTTGGGGCTGGCTTCAGGATGAGCTTGCTGCTGGCCAGACGGCCAACCAGTTGATGATCATCGCCGCCCACATACCGATTGGTGTTACCCCCATCGGTTCCGATATGGAATGGTGGGAGTCTGACAAAGACCCGAACGCCACGGGACACAATGCTGTTTCTTTGAACGGATTAGTGAACGAACTCTGGAGCACTCCGAATCTTCTCATGTGGATATCGGGGCATCGCCATCTTAATACAATCAAAGCATTTCCATCACCCAATCCCAACACCCCTCAAAATGGCTTTTGGCAAGTCGAAACCTCTTCGCTAAGGGATTTTCCCCAACAGTTTCGAACATTCACGATACACCTGAACACAGACTATACCGTATCCATCGTTGCAACCAACGTCGATCCGGCGGTAGCTGATGGAACGCCGGCCGCAACATCACGCTATTACTCCATTGCAACGGAACAAATACTGCAAAATAACATTACTCCTAATACGCCGAATCTTGCCAACTACAATGGTATTGCTCTCGAGGCAATGGATCCTAGTCGAGCGCAGAATGGAGCTTTGGATCTGACTATCAAATGGCCGCTGGTGACTGGATATGGGCCGTTTCCATCCTTGCAAAGCGGCATGTATGGTTCTCCTGTTCATAAAACAAATTCGTACCCGTCGTGCAATGCAGAGCTTTTCAAGCAGTTGAGTCCGACAATGATCGACGTTCTGAAGAAAAGGTTTCCCTAGGGGAGACATGACGGGTTCCCTTCGGTTGCTTCTCTCAACACCCTGACGGGATATGGTGGCAAGCCGGTAAGGTGCTGGGAGAAGGTCGCCAATTTGAAGGAAATGACCCACGCCAACCAACTTCCCAGGACGAAGTAGGCCTCTTTTCGCCATATGCCCATACACGTTGTTGGCTAAATCTTTTCCATAACGATCTTCCCGGCCTCGGGGGCCGAAACCCGAAACGCATCCCCTTCGCCAAAGCCGTAATTTTTCAGCAGGGTCGCGCCCAGGTGCAGGCCGGTCTTTTTGAACACCGGCGAGCCGCTCACGGCCCGACCGTCCATGCCTGCGATCTTGTAGAATTTTTCATCCAGCATCATCAGCCGCGCCAGATACGCCTTCAGCATGGGCTTTTTGACGCCGAGGGCGTCCATGATCTGCTGGGCGGATTTTCCTTCAGTGATGAGGGCGCGAAGCTTCACGGCGTCGAATTTCGATTCACGGGGCATGGGGTATCTCCTTATTTCTTTATGAAATTATTGAGTTCATGTGCCGAGCAATAGTCATTTCCGCTGGATTTGCCAAGAGATCAATCCGGCGCATATGCGCCGCATCCAACGCATGCATTACACGGTCTGAGCCGCTCCCATGTGTATTCGCCGGGGATGGATGGGGTATTTTGTGAGCGTACGCATGATCGTATTCGAAGCAACCGTCGGCCGCCAGCGGGGAGATCAACCGCTCCCTTGAGCAGATTCCACCCTCTCAAGCGAAACCGCCCAGGGCATGGGCCAGACCTCCCAGGCCATGTCCGAACTTGCCAAGCAACACCAGGTGTTGCAGACTCAAAAAAGCGACATGAAATCCGAAGGCGAGAACTCCTCTGCACCGAAAACCCGGGCGATTGGCGGATCGAGGCCATTGGCTCTGTCCCGGAGAGAAGGAGACGGCGTATGAGCGCAGATTTGGGGCTGAAGCAGGACAACGAGTTGCTGCAACTGGTGACGTTCGCCATCTCGGAAGAGGAATTCGGCATCGATATCCTGCGGGTGCAGGAGATCATCCGGATCATGCCCATAACCAAGGTTCCGAACTCGCCGCCGTCCGTGGACGGGGTGATCAACCTGCGCGGCCGAGTGATTCCGGTCATCGACCTGCGCAGGCGCTTCGGCATGGGGGCCAAGGAACACGACAACTCCACCAGGATCATCGTGATCGAGATCCACGGCATGATCATAGGCTTCGTGGTGGACGGCGTGTCAGAGGTGCTGCGGATTCAGTCGAGCACCGTGGAGCCGCCGCCTCCCGTGGTTGCGGGCGTGGAGTCCGAATACATCAAGGGCGTGGGCAAGCTCGATGACAGGCTGTTGATCCTGCTCGACATCGACAAGCTGCTCACCAGCGAGGAAATCCGTCAGGCGCATTGATCCGCGCCTGCCCGTTCGCGCCAAGGGGCTGTCCTTTGCCGATGGCGGCCCCTTGCGGCACATGCAAACGCCCACGCCGTCCTGCCGGACATGACGTGCCCGGACGTGCCGACGCCGCCAAGCCGGTCGCCATGCGCACCTGATCTCCTGTGAGCACACGTCGGCACGGCGCCAGTCCCTCCAGTCCGGGTTTCCCGAGGTGGAAAGGCGTCGGCGGCGGGAGATTTGCGACACGCATGCCGAATACCTTCCGAAACGAGCATCCGGCCGGAAAAATCACCTCGCCGCGCGCACCATCACCTGGTACCCGGCGCCGGTGAGCGGCTCCACCGCCGCACCCTCCACCGCAAACCCATGCCGGGCATAAAACGGCACGCTGCGCGGATTAAAGGTCTCAAGAAAGCAGATGACGCCGAGGGAATCGGCCTCGGCCAGGGTGGGCGCCAAAAGCCGCCCGCCGAGGCCCTGCCCCTGCCGCGCGGGCGCCACGCCCATGATGGACAGGTACCACGCCGATTCGGGGATAAACGGCGGAAGTCGGCGTTCCATGTCGGCCACCATGGACCGGTAGTTGGCAAATCCCACAGGGCCGAGCAGCCGACCAAGGGCCGCCAGCTTTGTCACCCGGGCGGCCAGTTTGCGTTCCTGGTCGCAGTTGGTGATCCACACGGCGCATCCGTCCTCTCCGGCCTGACGGATGCGCCCGATGTCCTGGCCTTCGCGAATCGACTGCTCAAAATACCGGGCCAGGACAGCCAGGCACACTCCAGAATCGTTCTGGCAATCCACGACGAGGGATCGGTAGAAGGGGTCGTCGCCCAAAGCCGACGCCAGGGACCGGGCGACGCGGGAAACCGTTTCGTTTGGGTGCATGGACGTTGTACGGCCTCCAGAGTTTTTCCTTTCCTATCCGATCAAAATTGCGAAGTAAATTGCACGGGGAGACGGCAATCCGGACGGGTGGCGAGACCGTCGCAACATAAAATCCAAAGCGCGACCCGGGCCACCGCCCCTGACCCGCTTACGTCGATGTGTCATGGAGAAGAGGAAATGCCAGAATGGGGAAGGATTCATTCTCTTCATAGTCATCAAGAGCCTGCCTGGCGCGCGCGCGGACTGTTTCTGAGAAGGCGGGAAGGATATTCAGGAGTGAGGGGGGATGGTGCACGGAAAATGCACAAAAGAAAAAATGAAGGAAAAGTTGTAGCTCGTCTTGCACTTTATTGCTGAGAAAGGGTATTGTTCAAAACATACCAGGAAGTCTTGACACGGAGAACCTCAACCGAAACGGCAATATCATGAATACCTTCCGCCCATTGGCAATACTTTTGCATGAAAATGAATCTTATTTGATGAATACCGTGCTTCATTATGCATTAAAGCATGGATATTCGAAGTATACGTCAACGCTTGTAGAGGCGTGGCGACTCTCGATCTCGGGTTTGACGAACGCCATATCGCAATATATTTCTGCAAATCCTGATATGATTCCAGACATTCGGGTCGATTCAAATTACCGGGACGATGCCGTGGCCAGCTTTGGGGTGGTAGAGGCCAAGCGGCATCGCAGCCGGGGCATTGATTTGGGAATGTTTCTCGGACTCTTCAAGTATTATCGCGATTCATATCTTGATCTTGTCAACGAGAAGATCAAACAGAATGAGCAGGCATCTCAATTTTCAAAATATTTAATTCGATGTTTCGACAGGATTGAGTTGTCGTTTTGCATTGAGTGGGCAACTGCCTCGGAAGAGATCAAACTGGAGGAGTTGCAGACAAAAAATATGCTTCTGGTGAATGAAAAAAATAAGTACTTGACGCTGTTCGAAAGTTTTTTGAGCCCGTTGATCCTTCTTCGAGACAATCATATTGAAAATATAAATATGGCAGGAATCCAGTTGTTGGAACCTATCGAGGGGACGGGAATTTATTATTATGATCAAGAAAATGGAAGAAAAATTCGCCATAAAAAATCAAAAAGTATTCTGAAATTTAAAAAGAAGAGCATCCTGAAGTTATTTCCATGGATGGAAAGCGCCATTGCTGCATTTGACAAGTATAATGCGAAGTACAATCAGTTTGTGGCCTGTATTTTCAATGAAACATCACGGAAGTGTGAAGATTATTACATAACCATCTTTCCCATGCGCGATCTCTCGGAAAAGTTTTCGGGGAAAATCATGCTTTTCGAAAATATCTCTGAGAAAAAAATGTCGGATATGCAATTGCGTGAGAGTGAAGAAAAATATCGAACCCTTGTTGAAACCATGAACGAAGGGATTCTTGTGCTCAACCCGGAGCTTGTTGTCACCTATATCAATGAGATGGTGAGCTCGCTCTTGGGATTTCCTAAAAATGAGATCATTCAGCAGAATATCCTGAAATTTCTCCATGCAGAATGCAAAGATGATTTCATAGAGCAGCAGCGGTTACGTAAAGAAGGTCATACGGATTCATATGAGTTTGTCATGGTAAAAAGCAATGGTGAAAAGGTTTTTGTTTTGTCCTCTCCTACACCACTCTTTGACGCTTCGCAGAAGTTTTCAGGTTCATATGAAGTGCTTACAAATATATCAAATATCAAACTCATCGAAATGCAACTTATCCATTCGCAAAAAATGGAAACCATCGGTGTCATGGCTTCTGGAATTGCCCATGAGATAAACACGCCGTTGCAGTATGTGATTGGGAATAGCAGTTTTATAAAAGAAAATATGGGAGATTTGCTGGACTTGACAACGAAGATACGAGAATCACTCAAAATGGTTGCCCATGAGGATCTTCAGGAGACGTTGCTTGGCCTTCGGCAGGCATTCGAAGGTCTGGATATTGAGTTCATCACCGAAGAAATGCCGCGAGCGATCTCTGAGTGCATGGAAGGTTTGGGCCGTATCGCTGCGATTGTAATGTCAGTGAAGCGATTTTCCCATCCGGATTCCGATGTGTTCAAATCAATTAATGTAAACAAGGAAATAGCAAATACAATTACAATTTCCAGGAATGAATGGAAATCCGTCGCGCAGTTGACGTTTGATTTTGAGGAAAATCTGCCAAACCTGCAATGCATTCCGAGCGACTTCAATCAGGTTATTTTGAATCTGATCATTAATGCGGCTCACGCCTTGCAGGAGAAATACGGTGATACGTCGGAAACAGGGAATATCCATATGAGGACGTACTCTGGAAAACATCATCTGTTTGTATCCGTCACCGACAATGGCGCAGGGATCAAAAAGAGCATCAGGGATAAGATTTTCAGTCCATTTTTCACGACAAAGGATGTTGGCAAAGGCACGGGTATGGGGCTGGCCATTGTCCTGAAAATTATCGAAAAGCACAAAGGGAAAATATGGTTTGAATCGGTGGAGGGCGAGGGGACAACCTTTTTTGTCCAATTCCCGCTCAAGCCCGCGTTCTCGGAAATGGCGCCGCTGAATCTGGAGGATTATGGGGAACAGCGAGGCGCCTTGGAGGAATGCTCAGGCCATGAGTCCGGGACGCTCATGTTCAAGGATTCTGAAGCGGAATGAGGAGCAACCGGACTGTAGCGTCACTTCGCCGCAAAACTGTCCAACCAAACGAGGCTGCCTCACCATTGGCATGAAGAGCGCCCGTCTGCTGGCCAAGGCCCTGAACATCGACCCCCGGCGCCTGCGGGCCGTGGAGGCCCGCCAAGACCACACCACGATGAACCGATCCGACGCGCTGCACCTCATCTATCTGGTCCTGCTCCTGGCGGTCATCATCGCCATGCGCTGGCGCCCGGGGCTGCGGCGTCGCAAATTCGACTGGAGGCTGTTCAAGGGGAAAACGCGCAGGAAAGACTGACGAAATATTCTGTATGGCGAGACCCGAACATGCCCGTCCCGTGCAGCCTCTCGGCCGTCTCCCCGGGTTCCCTCCTTTCTCGTTCTTTCCAGAAATAACGATTCGCCCCATGGGGCAAATCTGCTGGCATGGAGAGGAGAGCGCGATGGGTATTCACGCGAGGTGAATTCCCATGCCAGTGAGCGCGGCAGGAAAGAGGCGCAGCCAAATATCACGGGATGTCACGCCTCGTCACACAAAAAAGTGGCACAGCGGTGGCGCAAAATCCCCAAAAAAGAAGAAGGGCCTGCGGTCTTTCAACCGTAGGCCCTTGAAATTCCTGGTGCCGAGGGACAGAATCGAACTGCCGACACGGGGATTTTCAGTCCCCTGCTCTACCGACTGAGCTACCTCGGCGCCGGAAAGGGGTCTTTACAAAATGCCCTGGTTGTTGG
>Ga0209467_1002258_pt1 | contig 14070 bp, 8 predicted proteins | sample Higcelwee11metaG_FD_187175 | JGI IMG/M metagenome (GOLD analysis project Ga0209467, IMG submission 187175) | Freshwater pond sediment microbial communities from the University of Edinburgh, under environmental carbon perturbations - High... | ecosystem: Environmental > Aquatic > Freshwater > Pond...
AAAAATTACGGTACCAGGGGTATATCGGACATCACAATCGGGAACAGGAAGATTCTCGGTTCTTCAATGCACCGCCGGGAGAACCGTCTGGTCTATCATGCTGTGCTCAATCTTGCAGGTGACCCCTCAATCTTCGGGAGGTATCTCAGTCACCCCTCCCGCGAACCCGATTACCGCCAGTACCGACCCCATGGTGAATTTGTAACCTCGCTCAGAAACGAGGGATACAATATTGAATACAGTGACATAGCCTGTAAGCTCAAATCAATCGCCTCCGCACCCCTTACCGCCTTGTCGTTTGTGACCTGATGCCGCAGATAAAGATGTTTCATGATGACAAATTTTGAATAATTTCACATGTCATTACAAACACTCTTTCACAATGGCCAAATCTGAATTTTACCACATCTCTTCAGGCGGCAGCCTTGAAAAGATAAACACATTCACCGAAGCCGTCAGCGCATTGAATGCCGACGGTTATGTCTGGTTTAACTATGCAAAAGCTTCACGCGAAGACCTTGCTGAACTTATCGAACCCCTTGGCCTGCATCCTCTTTCACTCGAGGACTGTACCGATGAGAACCAGGTCCCCAAGATGGATGAATTTCCAAACTACACCTTCATAGTATTTAACGCACTGCGATATGACCAGGAAGAACTGATGTCGGATGAGGTTGATCTGTTCATCGGTGAAAAATACCTGGTAACGGTGAGCGGATATTCAGAGACAACCAGGTACCCGATTGAAGGGATAAAGGCAATCATTGAGAGGAACATCGCAGCCGTTAAGCGCGGACCGGCATGGCTGATGCATATCATTCTTGATTATATTGTTGACCAGATGGCTGAAACGGTGGAGAAGGCCGAAGCCGAGATTGACCACGCCGAGGAGGCGATACTTGCATCTCCCTCCGCATTTGATCCTGCCATGCTGACCTACCTCCGCCGGAACCTGCTTGGCCTGCGCAAGAGCCTGTTCCACGAACGTGAGATACTCATCAAGATCAGCCGTAACGACTGCGAGTGGGTGCCGGAGAAGGCCTCGGTCCACTACCGAGATATCTTTGACCACCTGTCAAATTTTCTTGAGATGACCGAGAGCCACCGCGATAATGTCACAAGCCTGATGGAACTCTATGCCTCGATGCTGAACAACCAGATGGCGCGTGACTCAAACCAGACCAACGCCACTGTAAGAAGACTTACACTCATTACAACCATCTTCATGCCTCTGACCCTGTTGGCCGGAATCTTCGGGATGAGTGAGTGGACGGTGATGACCGGCGGTGAATCAAACATCCGGCACTCTTACCCGCTCTTTGCAGCCATTATGGTTTTAATCGGCCTGGCCAATTTCCTGCTTATAAGGTGGCTGGAACGCAGGGACTGGAAGAAATTTAAGTAAAATACCGCAGCTAACCGGCAAATCCCGACTTATTCATTATCTCCTGAACCATCTTCGTGGTGGTCCGGAAGTCAATCTTCCCCGTGCTCATCATAGGCAATTCACTTATAACAACGAACTCCCTGGGAAGAGCTATGCTGGGCAGCTCATTCATCATCTTCCTGAGGATCTCGGTCTTATGAACCTCTGCAGATACCGAGGCCACAATGTATGACCCCTTCTTTTCGTCAGGGATCTCAACAACACAGCATGACACACCTTCAGGGAGCAACTTCTCCAGAACATTTTCTACCTTGACGAGGGAGATCATCTCCCCTCCCACTTTTGCAAATCTCTTGAAACGGCCGGCGTGCCACAGGTAGCCATCCTCATCAAAATAACCCATGTCGCCTGTATTGTACCAGTCATCAACAAGTACCTCAGCCGTCAACTGGGGATCTTCATAATATCCCTTCATTACCATGTCGCCCTTAACCAGAATTTTACCAACCTCCCGGGTTTTGCAGAGCTCACCTGTCTCCAGATGCTCAATCCTGACCTCAACACCAGGAATAACCTTGCCGGTACTGCCCGGCCTGTTGAACTCCAGAGAGTTGACAGATATTACAGGTGATGTCTCAGTGGCTCCGTAGCCCTCCAATAAAGTGACACCGTGCTTCTTCATGAAACCGTCTCTCAGGGTATCAGGACACTTGTCAGCTCCCGCAACCATCAGCCTCAGTGATTTAAAGTCACCGGGCTCGGATTTACTGAGGTAACCCCAGAAGAAACTAGGGGTGCCAACCATAATCGTCGGCTTTTCCTCGCGGGCAATTTTGCTGATGGTCTGGAAATCAAGTGGATTGGCGTATGATACCATAGTCATGCCGTGGTAGAAGACCACCCATAGATTTACAGTCAGTCCGAATATATGATAGAATACAAGGTTGGCCAGCAGGACATCCGATTCGGATATATGCACGTAATTGCTGAAATTTTCAATATTGGAGGCTATATTCTTATGAGACAGCTGAACTGCCTTCGGATCCTTCTCACTGCCACTGGTAAAAAGGATGGCAGCTGTATCATTTTCATTGCCTCGGTGAATTGAGTTCAGGATCATGCCGACGGGCAGCTTCGTCATCAGTGCTGCCTTGAGCTTGTCGCCCGTTGATACACTCGCCATTATGTCCTCAATCAGTACCATGCCCTCTATAAGCGGACAGTTGATCTTTTCAAGCAGGGCTTTCGAGGTGATGATTGTTTTGAATTTGCACTTCTTCTGTGCATACCTGGCGTTGGCTTCGGCACCCGTTGAATAGTTGATCAAAACGGGTATCCTTCCGCTCATCAGCGCACCGACATTGGCAAGGGCAGCACCGGCCGAGGTGGGGATCATTATCCCAATGAAGCCCCTGTCATACTTCTTAAACTTGGAGCTCAGTATGAGAGCCCCGATAAGCGCCCTGGAGTAGGTAACACTCTTTCCGGTAGTCTTGTCAATCACTGCCAGTTTCGCGGCATACTTCTTTGCGGTACGTACAAATTGCTGATGGAGTAACATGGTCACAGGTATTAATTAAACGATCTTTAACTGAACTCAAGTGGCCGAAGATAATTAATTCTGTTTAAACACAAATTAATTTTAAAGCTTCGGTCGAAATATTTTCGAATTTATCATCTATTATATGTCATTGTCTATATGTGCTTTAAAAATAATAATTATGTATCAATGCAAATTTTCAAACCATCCGTTCGAAAAAAGGCAGCTTCAATAATATTGCCCTGAATGCATTCCGCACTCTTCTGCCGGGCCCTTGCTGATCCATCAGAAATGGAAATGCCTGATTTTCTTTGTAATTTTACATAAGACCCGAACCCGATAAACAGTCGTCATGCGCAGTTATATACCCGGCATTGTCTGTATCCTCCTGGCTGCCTCAGCCGGAGCACAGGATCTGATGAAGAGCCCGTCCACAAGTCCCTACACATACTTCTATTCCATAAGCAACAGCGAGGCATTAAAGATAGCCCGCAAGAGCAGGATGGATCAGGATAACAGTCTCTTCTACAGCAAAGTTGACTCATTCCCCACCGGTTCGGACCATGAAGGCAAACTGGCGCCGGGACACTATCTTAAATCATATATTGACAGAGACAGGGTCGACCTGGAATATATATGCATTCCAAATATCCATCTCACTGTCGTTGACAACCAGACTGACCTGATACTCCAGGTCAGGGATTTCTCAGGAACATTGTTGACCGATGCTGCTCTGGCCATTAACACCCGGCCGATACCCTTTGATGAAAAAACTGGCTCTTACCGTCTGAAGAAAGCCAATTGCCGGGGTATCATCTCGGTCACCCATGACGGAATTACCAGTCTGATCAGGCTAGAGAGAGGCGTTAATAACCCTGCCGCTAAAAGAGTCTCGCGCAAGATAGCCTATGGGACACCGGTCAAATACGTCTGGGTACCCGTCAGGACTGCAGTCATGCTGCCCGTAGATGCCGTGATCTCAGCATTCAGGGGATATGGATTCCATACTGCCAGGAGCCTCTGGGGGTGGATAACCCGGAGCCTCGACCCTGAAAGACCTTCAACAGGATACATCGTTTTCAACAAGCCCAGATATAATCCAGGTGACACGGTAATGCTGAAAGCATTCATTCTTCAAGGCAAAAAACACAGGCCATTCACCAGGGAGGTCGATATCAGACTAATCAAAAGCGACCCCTATGCAGCAGTTAAAATTGGGACTGTTGCCCCATACACACCGGGTGGATACAGCTTCAGTTTCGTACCTGCCGATACACTTGGCCTGAGGCTCGATAAGGACTACCAGGTTACTATAACTCCGGCCGGAAGACACAGAACCATAGAATCAGGCAGTTTCCGGTATGAATACTATGACCTGAAGGGAATGAAACTTAACATGAGGCTGCCGGAGCAGGTGCACTATAGCGGGAAGCCATTTCTGGTTGCCCTGCAGGCTGTCAACGAGAACGACATGGTTCTTCCTGATGCCCGTGTCACTGTGTCGATACTACGTGACCAGGTTAATGATGTTTTCTCCGGGCACACTGTCATCATGGACACACTGGTGGTATTGCGCGAGAATCTGCACGCCTCAGGCGAGACCTTCATCGAGATCCCTGATTCGGTTTTCCCACAGGCCAATCTCGATTACAGTATCGTCGCCATGGCAAACACCTCTGACAATGAGACAGCCTCCGCACGGGAGACCGTCTCTTTCGTACGAAAGAAAGAGGAATTTAAATTCGACATTAAGGGAGACACCCTGACCTTCAGCCTGACGATTGACGGAACGGATTCTGAAAGGCAGGGGACTGTCGTGACCGAAGATGCCTTTGGCAATAAGTCTGCTCCGGTTTCTGTTTCTTTCCCGGTATTGATGAGGGTCGATCCGTTTGTTTCAGCATATACGCTTAAGAGCGGGAACGCAACCAGAATCATAAAATCGGATGAGATACCACCGGGCATAAAGTGCACCATGTCAGTACAGAACGATACGGTATTCATTCTGGCGGGGAGCTCAACGGGTGTGAATTTCGTCTACTTCATCTACAGGCTCAACAGGGAGGTGCAGAGAGGCGTGACTGACAGTCTCAGCTTCAGGCAGAAGGCTACAGGGGATAAGGAGTGGTACCTCTCGCTCAGTTACCTCTGGGGCGGCAGGATGAACAACTCCATGTACCGGGCAGGTATTCAAAAGGATAAGCTAAACATTGCAGTTGAACAACCATCCGTAATTATCCCCGGGAACAGTGCCGGCATAACACTGCGGGTAACTGACTATGAAGGAACGCCCGTTGCCGGAGCAGATCTGACAGCCTTTTCGCTGACAGGCAAGTTCGACTATGAACTGCCACGGCTCCCATCACTGGCACCAGTAGCAAGGCAGAAAGTACAGGTCAACAGGTTCACTGCGGCCACAGCCACCGACCCGGACCTGTGGTACCGGTTCAGGTTTGATGAATGGGAGAAGGAAGCCGGCCTTGATACTATCGAATACTTCAGATTCAGGTACCATCCCCGGGAGGTTTATACATTCTCCTCTGATATGGGTGACGGAATTACGCAGTTCGCCCCCTTCATCTTCAGGGAAGGCGTGCCGGTAAAGATCAATCACATTTATGTTGATAATAAACCACTGTATATCGATTTTGCCTCTGAGAACCAGCCTTACTCGTTCAGGATCGACACCGGATATCATCTGATCAGGATCCGGACGCCACGCAACTTTTACGAGATAGACAGCCTCAGGTTTGCACCGGGAAAGAAACTGATTCTTTCAATCAGCGATAAAGATGACCCGTCGGATTATTCCAGGGAAGAGGCAAAACCCAAACTGACAAAGGATGAGGCAGGGCGACTGAGTAAATTTATCCTGCCCTACCGGTCGGCATTCAATAACAGAGTTGCATATCTGGCCCAGCAGGGAAACTTCTTCCTGATGAGCAATGTCAAGCGCCAGTTATCTGATCCTTACCAGAACAGTCCCGGGTACGGCTACGAAACCGTTGGTCCGGTTATGCCGGGGAAAGCGAGGTTCTTTTCAGGAGGACTGTTTGAAACCGCCTTTGATTTTGAACCCGGCTATGAGTATGAGTTCCATGCCGGTCTGCTTAAGATGAAATCCTTTGAACAGGATAAGTGGGTGCGCACATACCTTGGTGGTTTCTCTCCGATGGAGGACTTCAGGAGCAGTGTTCTCACAACAGCTGTACTGGATTCAGTCAGAAGGGAGATTCTGAAGGTCAGGAGCCGTAAACCATATAATTACCACAGGAATGAACCAACCAGGCCGGGCAACGGATCCGTTGAGGTCATGAACCTGTCTGAGGAAGTCGCCCGGCAGCCGGTGGCACTCGCACTTTATAACCTGCCGTCAAGGGTGGTGCATGTCAGGCGTGGTTATGAAAGCTCATTCACCAATATTATTCCCGGAAACTACACATTTATGGCCTTTGTTGATGACAAGGAGTGTCTGAGGATAGATTCGGTACATGTGACTGCTGACAGCAGGACTGTCCTCGACCTGAACGCAGCCATCAGGGAAAGTGACCCGGAACAGTTCAACAGGGTTCTTGAACTGGTAGCAATGCCATCACAAAGTGGGAAAAAGAATACCGATTATGAACGTCAGCTGCTGCAGGAATTCTCAAGGGAGGGTATCTCATCATACGACGGACCTGGATTCACCGTCACAGGAACTGTAATCTCCGACGATGACGGGGAGGCTATCCCGGGTGTGACTGTGATGTGCAGGGAGACAGGAACAGGGGTTGTGACAAACATTGACGGAAAGTACTCCATCAGGCTCCCCTTCGGTGTGAACATGCTGACTTTCAGCTTTATCGGCGTGAAACCGCAGGAACATGAGGTGTCGTTTGACCAGACCCTCGATGTAAGGCTGGAGTCTGATCTTCTGGCACTGGATGAGGTGGTTGTGATAGGCTATGGCATCTCACAGAAACAATCCCTGGCAGCATCAGCTGTTACAGTCACTGAAAGTCTGCAGGGCAGGGTTGCAGGGGTTGAGGTCATGAATAATTCTGTCTTTTTAATACGTGGAGTATCGTCATTATCAGCTGAAACCGCCCCGCTCATCATTATAGATGGCAAACCCTACACCGGTGATCTTTCCGACCTTGACCCGGATCTGATACGTCAGGCGCAAATCCTCAGGGATCCGGCATTGACTTCTCTTTACGGCTCCCGGGCCGCAGGTGGAGTAATCATGTTTACGACAGGAGCAGGAGGCGTGCTAACCGTAACACAGGACAAGGGAGCGGTCTTCGATGATTCCTTCATGGAGCAGGCGATGGCGGCAGGGACTCTCCGCAGGAACTTCCGCGACTATGCATACTGGCAGCCCCGGCTTCGTACTGACGACTCCGGCATGGTAAGCTTCAACGCCACCTTCCCGGATGACATAACCTCCTGGGAGACATTTGTCATTGGGATGACCGGCAAACGCCAGGCAGGTTCCGCAACCGGCGTAATTAAGGCCTTCAGGCCTGTCATTGCACAGCTGGCCGCACCCCGCTATCTCGTTGAAGGCGACTCTGTCAACCTTATAGGTAAGATAATAAACTACACCCCTTCCCCGGTGAATCTCACCGAACGGTTTATCCTTAATGCTGATTCGGTATTTGCCAGGGAGCGGACATTCAATGATGCCGTCATTGATACAATTCCTGTATCATCAGGCCTGAATGACAGCCTGAGGATGGAGTTTTCATTCACCACCGCCAATGGGCTTAAGGACGGAGAATACCGTGCCGTGCCGGTATACAGGGCCGGCGTGGAGGTCGACACAGGTACCTTTATGGTGCTGAGGCGCGATACCACCTTTACCATCAACCTTGAAGACTTCAGCGGAGAGGCGACGCTAACAGCCATGGCCGGAGCCCTCGATGTGCTGATGGATAACAGCTACCGGCTGATCCGGTACTCTTACCAATGCAATGAGCAGATGGCTTCAAAACTGATCGGCCTGTTGACGGCCGAGGCAATAAATAAGATGCTGGGGACGGAGAAGCGTATTGAACAAAGGGAAGCCGGCAGGCTGATAAGGCAGCTGAACAATAACCGTAACGAGAATGGACTTTGGGGATGGTGGGGCAAGTCTGAGACGGAGCCCTGGATCTCACTGCATATCCTTGATGCCATGCGGATGGCAAAGGATCAGGGATATGATATCGGATCCCATGCCACAACTTATATCGATGATGCAATACTGTTACTCGAATCCTCTGCACCCGCCAGGCTGAAGCTTTCAGTGATGGAACTCCTTACAGGAATGAACGCCAGGATCGACTACAACCATTATCTGACAGCCCTGGCCGTTTATGACACATTAGGTTTCACCGACAGCCTGAGGATGACCGCACTGAAACAGATGCACCGTCTGCCGGCTGATGTTGATTTTCTGAAGAGGGCACATCGGACCACTATATACAATAGTATTTACTTCACTTCCGAAGAAAAATTGCATACTGTCTGCTCTGATGACATCGGTACTACCCTGCTGGCCTACAGGGTCCTGGCGGCCGATTCAGCCCAGAAGGTGGCTGAACTCTCCATGGTCCGCCAGTACTTTATTGAGACGATGACATTCGGCAACCGGCTGAACACGTGGGAAACCGCGAATATCCTGCGGACAGTGCTTTCTGAGCTCGGACAGAGAGATGAAGAAGGAGCTGATGCCAGGCTGAAGCTGTCCGGACAGGTCAGCAGAGAGGCGGATACCTTCCCTTACGAAGTCAGACTACGGCCTGAAGGCACCATCACAGTCATGAAGAGTGGGGTAATGCCCGTCTATATGAGTTTGAGTGAAAGAAAATTCATCACCGACCCGTCGCCTGACACTACCGACTTCCACATCACAACCCGGTGGCCGGGATCACGTAACGAGGTCAGGGCCGGTGTTCCAGTGACCCTTACGGTTGATGTCGAATTTTATCGCAGCGCAGAGTATCTTGTAATTGAAATACCGGTTCCTGCCGGCTTCTCATACAACACGAGAGAGAGCTGGGTGAGAGGCGAGACGCATCGCGAATTCCACCGTGATCATGTGGCTATATTCATCCGTCATGCTGACCCGGGCAAAAGATCGTTTACAGTTGAGCTCATGCCCAGATTCACCGGGACATTCACCGCCAATCCGGCGAAGGTGTCGCTGATGTACTTCCCGACAATATTCTCAAACGAAGGATTAAACAAAGTGAGGATTTACTGATCAATGCCATCAATGATCAACAAACTGTAATTCAGTATAGTAAACCATATTGAAACGGGCAACAACTCCGGAACACTCCCGGTTTATTTTCCCTTAAGCTTCTGGTTCGCGCGGAAAAGATCCATCTCCACCTTCTCCCGGGCAATCCTTGAGGACTGTTTGTATGCGGCAAATTCTTCCTTAAGCTCCTTAAGATCTTTCTCATTGGTTTGAAGAACAACCAGGTTTCGTTTAAAGATGAGAAAACCAACGACAAGGAGTAAGAGTAATCCTCCCACTATTGTCCACAATATTGTGTTATAAGCCCCCTTATTTATTTCAAGGCCAAGTATGCTGATCTTATTTTTCGTAGAGGTGACATCCTCAAGACTGCCTCTTGTTGAGGCAAGCAATACACTGAGCGAATCGTTCTTTTCGTTCAGAGCTGATGTCAGGTTCTTCAGGTCCATCACCTTGCTTTTCTCAGCCATAAGAGTATCAAGGATATTGCCGGTAATTTTCCGGTACATATCTTCCCTTATTGCCCGAAAATCCTCGTAGATCCTTGTTTTCTCGGTTACGTAATTAATCTGTTCACGGATTGTGCTGGTAGATAGCTCATCCGGCATTCTTGTCTGTCCGACTGCCATCGTGACCGTAAAAGACAGGACTGTAAGCAGCACTATATATTTTGACCTGATCTGATTCATTTTACCCCGGTTTAGTTCATAAAAAAAATACCCTCTATTAATCAACGAAAGGATGAGGGAAAAATTTCATACGGTGCCAATATTGATTGCAAAAGACCTAAAATTAACCGGAGCATCACATCCTGGCAGAAAAATTAAGTTTCTGATTGTCTTTCATACTTAGACAGATGGCTAAACAAAGGTTTTACAGAATTGTTTATTGTAAAGTTTCTCTGTGTTGCTGTTTGTAAAAGTATCCCGGATCATAAACAGGGGATTAAATTAATCATCCGGCGAGAGTATTGAATGAGTAAAACGAAAGCCTGCTACTATGAATACTTTTGGAAAACTTTTCAGAATCAGCATCTTCGGCGAATCGCACGGGGAGTTTGTGGGTATTACAATCGACGGCTGTCCCGCCGGCCTGCCATTAACCTTAGCCGATTTTGAGGTTGATTTAAACAGGCGCAGCAGCGGAGCCAAAGGGACCACTCCCCGCAAAGAACCTGACCTTCCCGGTATTAAGAGCGGCGTTTTCGAAGACTATACCACCGGAGCGCCACTGACCATTTTGTTTGATAATATTAATACGCGGTCACGGGATTATACCAAACTGCGTGAGACGCCAAGACCTGGTCATGCTGATTTCACAGCCATGAAGAAATACGGTGGATTTGAGGACTACCGAGGGGGAGGCCATTTCTCCGGTCGCCTCACACTGGGTCTGGTGGCAGCAGGTGTTATCGCCAAAAAGCTGATCAGCCCGGTACAGGTGACAGCAGCTCTTCAGGAGGCAGGGGGATCAACTGATATTGAAGCAGCAATTGACGCAGCTGTAAACAAACGGGACTCAATAGGCGGCATCATCGGGTGTACGGTGACCGGTGTGCCGCTCGGACTGGGAGAGCCATTCTTTGATTCGGTTGAGTCGTTAATAAGTCACATCATTTTTTCAATACCGGCCATTAAGGGGGTGGAATTCGGGTCCGGATTTGCAGGTTCACGCATGTGGGGAAGCGAGCATAATGATATGCTGGTCTCAACAGAGGGCAAAACGGTTACCAACAATGCTGGCGGTATCAACGGCGGGATATCCAACGGTAATGATATTGTGTTCCGTATCGCAGTGAAACCCACATCAAGCACACACCTTAAACAACATACTATTAACCTCGTCACAGGGCAGATGGTCGACCTTGAGATTGAGGGAAGGCATGACACCTGCATAGCACTCCGCGTGCCGGTAGTGGCTGAAGCGGCCACTGCACTGGTCCTGGCTGACCTGATGATGCAGGAGGGAATCATCGGAAGAAGATACAAAGGCTGATTATTTCAAACCACAGGGTTTAACCGGGGTATCACCGGTTAAAAAGGTTATCTTGTGGGTACATATCCGGGAATGTCCCCTTTTTTGTATTTTAGGGACATACTCCTAATTTTATTCTGACAACCTCCGGGTGGCCGGTTTAAGCGAACGAAATCTTTTTTTGATGAAGAAAAGATTATGATCGAGTTTTCTGAGATACAAAACAGCTATTTCTTTCTGCCGCTGGTGGGTTTTGTGATCGGTATTTTTGGAACCATCCTTGGAGGAGGAGGAGGTTTTTTCTTTATTCCATTGCTGACTCTGTGGTTAGGAGTACCGGCCCAGACTGCAGTTATGACTTCCCTCGTTGCCACACTGCCGATTTCCCTTGTTGGTTCGTGGGGTCACTACCGCAAGAAAAATGTTGATCTGAAGATAGCTGCAATCTTCATTGCCGGTGGTCTTATCGGCGCATTTGCAGGAGCCGAAATCACCGGCTGGATTACCGAAAAACAGTTGAAGGTTGCTTTTGGCATCTATTCAATACTCATAGGATTGGGTATTCTACTTAAAACCCGTAAAAATCAAAAACCGGAAGACCTCTGCGAAAAACCAGAGGAGGATTCGAAATGCTCAAGGATAGCCAGGGGATCATTTTATGGCTTTGCAGCCGGAATGATCACAGGTACATTTGGCACAAGCGGCACTATGCCGGTCATTGCAGGACTGTACTCACTCAGAATACCTCTCAAAATATTACTTGGCACCTCACTTGTTGTGGTGTTGTTCAATACCATTTTTGCCATAAGTGCGCATTTTTTCATTGGAAAGATAGACCTCACACTTGTGACATTTCTGACGGCAGGTTCAGCCATAGGTGCATTGGCCGGACCGAAAATATTATCCCAACTAAAGATTAATAAAAAAACAGAGACATCGGCAGCATACTGGTACTCACTGGTTATGATTATTATTGGTGTATTGATGATTATGGGAAGCAGATAGCCAAACAGCAGAATATGATTCAGACCATTTACATTATCATACTGGTTTACTTTGCTTTGGGTGGGATGGGTTTCTATATGATAAACAGAAAGAAAGACCCGGAGATTGCACGAAAAAGCTACACAAAGTTCGGGTTTTACTTTATTATCATTAATGTTTTATTTTTCAGCATCACAACCCTTCCGGTCGTCTTCCGTTGGCTGATTCTTCTGATTATAGTGGCCGGGTATATTGAGCTCACATACCTTTTCGCCAGGTCCGGCTACAAATATCTCTGGTTTTTCATCCTGACGGTAATACTTTACAGCGCCTTTGCATACGGATTCTTCTGTTATGGATTGCTAGGGAAAGAGCTTATCCTCTTTGCTTTCCTGATTCTTTCAATTTTTGACAGTTTCAGCCAGATCACAGGTCAGCTTTGGGGGCGGAAGAAAATACTGCCTCAAATAAGCCCCGGGAAAACCCTTGGCGGTCTGCTGGGTGGTGCAGCCGTTTCAATTATAAGCGCTTTCCTGTTAAAAAGACTGTTCACAGGTTCCGTTCCTGAATTAATGATTTTTACAGCCGGAACACTGATCTTCGCTTTCTCAGGAGACATGCTCTCTTCGCTCTACAAGCGCAAATACAAAGTGAAAGACTTCAATAATCTGATCCCGGGACACGGAGGTTTTCTCGACAGGTTCGACAGTCTTATTGCGGGTGGTGCCTGGGCCGCACTGTGTTTCTATTTAATTACACCTTAATCAGGAAGACCTATGGGAAACGCTATCGTACTGTCAATTATCTATCTGCTGGGAATCAGTTTATTGTTGATCTTTAATGAAGTTGTTTACAGAAGGCTAAGTCCTTCCGGGGAGATAACCCGGAAGTTTGCGCATTTCTCTTCAGTGCTCGCCACCCTGCCATTTCCCTATATTTTCCCGTCGCACTGGTATATTCTGGTGCTTGCTGGTCTTTTTGCTGTAGTATTGTTTGGTACCCAGAAAGGGAAGTTGCTCGGATCGATTCACGATATCAACAGAAAATCCATCGGTAGCTATTTATTGCCGATCGCCATTTATGTTACATTCCTCTGTGCCGATTTGCTGGATAACAAATTCCTGTTTATTCTCCCCATGCTTATACTGGCTGTGTGTGATCCGCTGGCGGCAATAATCGGTATCAATATCAGGAGTTACAACCACAACATCAGGGTTTTTGGCATAACTCTGAATAAAACATGGTTGGGTACCGCAACATTTCTGATTTCTAGCTTCATCCTGAGCCTTATTGCGCTCTATTTTAACCGTGGAGCGTTTGATTTAAAAACATTCTGGCTGGCCGCTCTGATTGCCGTTACAACCATGTTCGCGGAACTCATTAGCTGGCGGGGTTCTGACAATCTGGCCATTCCTTTGACTGCTGTGCTGATCCTGATATTATTCCTGTAATGTGGGCCAGATAACTCAACATAGCATGCTCATATGTGGAAGGCTGGAAACGTGAATTGAATACTGAAATAAATAACAGATTTACAGGTTTTATGTAATTACTCTTAAAATTTGATCACTATGAAACAGGTAATTGTTCGCGGCGAAAATATTGTCAATGTCCCCAATTTTATAAGTCTGTACCGCCTGCTTGTATTTCCGGTAATCCTTTTTATGGCTCTTACCGGACGTGAAACCTGGTTTGTAATCTTGCTTTGTATCAGCCTGGTAAGTGATATTCTGGACGGCAACATTGCACGGATATTCAAGCTGCAGACGCATTTTGGCGCGGCTCTCGATAATCTGGCCGATATCTGCACCATCGCCATGGCACTGCTTGGCATGTTTCTATTCAGGTGGGATGATATAAAGCCACATTCATTGATCCTGTACATCTTCCTTGGTATATTTATCCTGAGTTACATCGTGGCTTTTATCCGGTTCAGAAAGATTCCCGGGCTGCATC
>Ga0209467_1002260_pt1 | contig 14060 bp, 13 predicted proteins | sample Higcelwee11metaG_FD_187175 | JGI IMG/M metagenome (GOLD analysis project Ga0209467, IMG submission 187175) | Freshwater pond sediment microbial communities from the University of Edinburgh, under environmental carbon perturbations - High... | ecosystem: Environmental > Aquatic > Freshwater >...
GAACTGGCTGTTTGCAGGCTCGGAGCGCGGCGGCCGGCACGCGGCGGTGATCTACAGCCTGCTGCTCACCGCCAGGCTCAATGGACTGGATCCGGCTGCCTGGCTGAAGGACACGCTGGAAAAGCTGCCCAGCTGGCCGCACAGGCAGCTCGATGAGCTGCTGCCGCTACACGCCTTGGCCTGATGCAGGGCGGGGGTGGTTGGGCTGGACGCATACGGAAGACTCCGATACCGCAGACGCCGACTGCGTGCTCTTCGCCGTCTAGCGCCCAGCCCCGGGATCTCACTTCGGTCAACTGCTCCAGCAGTTTTTTACGTGAGGTAATCGTTTTCGAAGTTCGGCGCTCAAGTTTGGCCTCAAGCAGTGCTTCTAGTGGCCTGTGCGGTTAGTTGATTAACTCAAAGTTCGGATGACCGGGGTTTCGAGACAAGGCGCTGCGACGAGTCATAGCCGAGCTATGGCGAGGAGCGGCAACGCAGTATCGAGGCCTCGGGCGCCGAAATTGACTAATTGAACTGACCAAACAGGCCACTAGGTGTTTGGTCCCGGGAAGTAATGGCTTGGATCCCTTTTGAAGGGCTGTGGATTCTTATGCCATTGATCCAGGATAAAGCCAATCGGCGTTTTCCCCTTTGGGGCCCTCAAGGGACGGGCGCTGTTGTAGGCCCATAAGTAATCCTTGAAATGAATCTGCAGCTGCTCCAGCGAGGTGTAGTGAAACGCCTTGGTCGTGGCTTCCTTGATCGTCCGGTTCATGCGCTCGACCTGGCCGTTGGTCCAGGGATGGCAGAGTCTGGTCAGGCGATGCTCTATGCCGTACCGGCGACAGAGGGCATCGAAGGGATGCGCTCGTAGGCTTCGGTTCCAGCCTTTTGGTGAACTGGATGCCGTTGTCGGTCAGTGCCGTGTGGACTCGATACGGCAAGGCCTTCAGGGTGGACTCGCGGCGGGCCGCGGCCGTCGACCAGCCCCGGCCCTGGCCGCCGCTTTCATGTTGCTGTTCTGGACGGCGGCTCCGCGGCGCTGTCGCGCGAGTACGGCCTGTCCCAGTCGCAGATCGTGCTCTTCGCCCTGGTCGGTGCGGTCGCCGCGCCTATCGGCGGGCGGCTGGCGGGCGCCGGCCATACCCGTGCCATGTCCGCGCTGGCCATGGCGCTCGGTGTCCTCGACTTCGCCGTGCAGATGAACATGGTGCTCGGCCAGCGCGCGGTCTACAGCCTCGAACCGGCCAGCCGGGGGAACCCGCTCGCCCGACGGACAGGCTCGCAGAGGTCATGAAAGTTGCGGGAGCGTCCCTGCAAGGGGCGCTCCCGCATGGCTGTCCGGGCAGGCGGCGACTCAGGGCTGCAACGCCTCGGCAAAGGACCCGTCGATCACCTCATCCACCTTGAAGGCCTTGGGCAGGGCGCCGGTCTCCTTGAGGAAGTCGGCGGTTTCCTGGTAGTCGCGGGCGGCCTGCGCGTCCACCGGGGCGACGGTCATGTTGGCCTGGCCGATCCAGTGGCGGGACACCGCCGGGTCGAGGTTGGCCTTCTGTGCCCAGAGCTCGGCGTACTCGCTCTTGTGCGCCTCGACCCAGGCGCGGGCCCGCTTGAGGCGGCCGAGGAAGTCGGCGATGGCGGCGCGCTTGGGTTCGAGGGAGGCGGCGTTGGCGGCGATGCTGGACAGCCCCGGCATCAGGCCTTTGGCGGTGAGCAGCGGCCGCGCGCCGGAGAAGAGGATCTGCTGGGAAATGTACGGCTCCCACACCGGGAAGGCGTCGATGCTGCCCTGCGGCAGCGCGGCGGCGGCGTCGATCGGCATCAGCTTGACGAACTCGACGTAGTCGCCGGGCAGGCCGGCCTTCTGCAGGGCGCGCAGGGTCAGTTGCTGGCTCCAGGCGCCCGGCCAGTAGGCGACCTTCTTGCCCTTGAGGTCCTCGATGGTCTTGGCCGGCGAGTCCTTGGGCACCAGCAGGGCGATGGTGTCCGGGTTCTGCCGGGAAACGCCGATCAGCTTGACCGGTGCGCCCTTGGCGGCGAGGAAGATGAATCCCGAGTCGCCGAGAAAGCCGAGGTCCAGCGCCCCGGCGTCCAGGCCTTCGGCCAGCGGCGCGGCGGACTGGAAGTGTTTCCACTCGACCCGATAGGGCGCGCCCTCCAGCGCGCCGGAGGCCTCCAGCGAGGCGCGCACGTTGTAGTAGTTCTGGTCGCCGATGCGCAGCACGCTGTCGGCGGCCTGGCTCAGGGGCGCGGCCAGCAGCAGGGTGGCGAGGCCGTTACGCAGAAAACGCGGAAACTTCATGAATACTCCTTGATGGCCCCGGTTCAGGGCTTGGCCGGCGGCGGGGTCAGGCTCGCCGCCTGCGCGGGCGGGCCGATCCGGAAGCCGTGGTCGAAGGTCGGCGCCACGTCCAGGCGCTGCGGCAGCAGGGCGTGGGCCTGGTAGAAGTCGGCGGTTTCCTGCTGCTGGGCGACGGTCGCCGCGTCCACCGCCTGCCAGCGCAGTTCGCGGCGGGCGAAGGACAGCTTGGCCGCGTCCTCGGGAAAGCCGATGATCCGCGCCAGGGTCCTGGCGTAGTCGTCGAGGTGCGCGTAGGCCCATCGCTGGGCGCCGTCCAGGCGCTGCAGGTAGTCCTGCAGGGCCTCGCGGCGGGCCGGATCGGCCAGTGCCCGGTCGGTGGCGGCGAGGTAGCTGTTGCCGGCCCACAGGCCGCGGCCGTCGACCAGCACCCGGCCCTGGCCGCTGCTTTCGGCCAGGGCGGTGTAGGGCTCCCAGGTCGCCCAAGCGTCCACCGAGCCGTTGGCCAGGGCGATCTTCGCGTCCACCGGGCCGAGGAAGCGGAATTCCACGTCCCGTTCGGCGAGCCCAGCCTTTTCCAGCGCCTTGAGGGCGACGAAATGGCCGATCGAGCCGCGCCCGGTGGCGATGCGCTTGCCCTTCAGGTCGGCGGCGGTTTTCAGCGGACTGTCCCCGGCCACCAGCAGCGCGGTGCCGTAGGGGTTGGACTTGTTCACCGCGATGGCCTTGACCTGGGCACCGGCGGCGAGGGCGAACAGCAGCGGCGCGTCGCCGATGATCCCGGCGTCCACCGCGCCGGCGTTGAGGGCTTCGGCCAGCGGCGCGGCGGCGGGAAATTCCGACCACTGGATGGCGTAGGGCAGATCCTTCAGCGCATCGGCGGCTTCCAGTTGGGCGCGCATGCTGCCTTTCTGGTCGGCGATGCGCAGGGTCAGCGGTTCGGCGGCCCGGGCTTGGAAGGCATGCAGGAGGAAGGCGGCGGCCAGCGCGGCCAGGACAGTGCTTTTCATCGCGAGGCTCCTTGCACTCAGCGGGCAAAGCCCGGATCGTCGCGCTCGAGCTGGCGCAGGTAGGCGTCCCAGTGGGAGTGGTGACGGCCCTGGACGACGGCGTCCTCGAAGGCCCGCGCGGCCTTTTCCGCCACCGCTTCGGGCAGGATGTGCAGCGCCGCGCCGCCGGATTGCGCGGCGAGCTGGGCGGCGCAGGCGCGCTCCAGGTAATAGAGGTTGTAGAAAGCCTCCTCGATGTTCCGGCCGCTGGTGAGCAGGCCGTGGTTGCGCAGGATCAGCGCGTCGTGCTCGCCGATGTCGGCGATCAGCCGCTGCTGCTCGTCCAGGTCCAGGGCGATGCCTTCGTAGTCGTGGTAGGCCAGGCGCTTGTGGAAGCGCGTGGCGTGCTGGGAAATCATCAGCAGGCCGTCCCGCTGCGCCGATACGCCGATGCCGGCCGTGGTGTGGGTGTGCAGCACTGCGTGGGTGTGCTCGCGGGCGCGGTGGATGGCGCTGTGGATCACGTAGCCGGCGCGGTTGATGCCAAGGCCCGTGGGGTCGTCGAGCAGGGTGCCGTCGATGTCCACCTTGACCAGGCTGGAGGCGGTGATTTCGTCGAAGGCCAGGCCGTAGGGGTTGATCAGGAAGTGCCGATCCGGCCCCGGCACCCGCACCGAGAAGTGGGTGTAGATGTGGTCGGTCCAGCGCAGCCGGGCGGCCAGGCGGTAGGCGGCGGCCAGCTTGACGCGGGCCTCCCATTCGGCGGCGCTGACGCGCTCCTTGACCGGGGCGATCGGGGTGATGGCGTTCATGAAGAATCTCCTTAACGGGCCGCCTGTGCGGGCGGCGACTGCAGGTAACGGTTGAAAGAGGCGTCGAACAGGCTTCCGGCCGGGTAGCCCTTGATCAGGCCGATCCGGCTGAAGAAGTCCACGGTCTTCTGGGCTTCGGCGACCGTCTGGTCGTCGATCGGCCGCACGCGGATGGCCGCGCCGGAGAACCAGCGGCGGGCGATGTCGCGCTCGGCGCGGGTCAGTTCGGCCCAGGTGTCGGCGTATTTCTCGCTGTTGGCCGGGTCCTGGCGGACCCACTCGCGGGCCTGCTGCAGGCGGCGCAGGAAGTCGCCGAGCAGTTCGCGCTTGTCGGCGATGGCCTTGTCGGTGGCGACGACGAAGCTCTGCGCCGGAATCAGGCCCTCGGCGGTGGTCAGGATGCGCGCGCCGTTGCGCACCTGCTGGGTGACGTAGGGTTCCCAGGTGGCGATCACGTCCACCGCGCCGCCCTCCAGGGCGTGGGCGGCGTCCAGGGCGCCGAGGTAGCGCAGTTGCACCTCGTCGGGGGAAACCCCGGCCCGCTCCAGGGCGGTGAACAGCAGCTGCTGGCTCCAGGAGCCTTTCCAGATCGCCGCGTTCTTGCCGCGCAGGTCCGCCAGGCTGCGGATCGGCGAATCCTTGCGGACCAGGATGGCCACCCCGTCGAGGTTCTGGGTGCTGACGCCGATCACCTTGATCGGCGCGCCCAGCGCGCCGAGGAACAGCGGCGGCGCGTCGCCCAAGAGGCCCACGTCGAGGCTGCCGGTGTTCAGCGCCTCGGCCACCGGCGAGCCGGCGGTGAACTGCTTCCACTCCAGGACGTAGGGCAGGTCGGCGAGCACCCCGGCGGCCTCCATGACCGTGCGGTTGTTGAAGCTCTGGTCGCCGACCACCAGGGTGGCGGCGAAGGCCTGGACGCCGGCGAGCAGGGCGCTGCCGAGCAGCGCGGCGCCGAGCAGGCGTTTGAAGCGTTTTCCGGGCATGGCGTGTCCTCAGGTGTAGGCCCGCACCGGCGGGTACTGGCCGTTCAGGGCGTATTCGCCGACTTCCAGCAGCTTGTGGGCGAGCGGGTCGTGCAGGCTGTGGGTGCGCGTGTCGCGCCAGAAGCGGTCGAAGGCGTAGCGGTTGTGGGTGGCGCGCGCGCCCATCACCTCGAACACCCGGCTGGTGACGTCGAGCGCGGTGCGCGCGGCGAGCACCTTGGCGCCGGCCACCTCGACGGCGGCCTCGCCGCGCAGCTCGGCGGTGAAGGCCTCGTCCGCGGCGAGCAGTTCGTCGACCTTGAGCGCGGCGCGGTCGGCCAGGGCGATGGCGCCCTGCAGGGCGATCCACAGCTCGCCGAACTGGCTGACCAGCAGCGGGTCCCGATGGGCCTTGTCGACGCCGGCGTGCAGCCAGGCGCGGCCCTCGCGGTGCACGTAGGCGCGCGCCGCGCGCAGCGCGCCGAGGGCGTTGCCGAGGTAGAACTGGGTGAAGGCGGACTGGTTGACCGGGGTGCGGATCACCGCGGAGAAGTCGTCGCCGTCCTCCAGGTCGTTGGCGATGACTTCGCCGGGCTCGGCGCGCACCTCGCTCAAGACGAAGCTGCCGCTGTCGCTGCGCTCCACGCCGAAGTGGTCCCAGTCGTCGGCGTAGTGCAGGCCGGGACGGTCGGCGGGGATCAGCGCCATCAGCCGCCGGCCGTCGTCGGCATGCCGCGCGCTGACGCTGAGCAGGTCGGCGAAGGCCGCGCCGCTGCAGAAGCCCTTGCGGCCGTCGAGGCGAAAACCCGCGCCGTCCGGCGTGGCGAGGATGTCGTCGTCGCGCGGGTTGACCACCCCGGCCAGCCACAGCCGGCGTTCGGCGATTTCCGCCAGCAGCCGGTCGCGGCGCGGCTGCGGCTCGCGGCGCAGGTTGACCACGTTGAGCTGGTGGTAGCCGTAGAGCATGCCGACCGAGCCGTCGCCGGCGGCCAGTTCGCGGATGGTGCGGACGATCAGCGACCAGCGCTGGCCGGCGCCGCCCAGCTCGAGGGGGATCGCCAGGTTGGTCAGGCCGCTGTCCTTGAGGCGCCGCAGCTGGGCGTCGGGGCGTTCGCGGGTGCGCGTGCGGCGGGCGATGTCGCGGGTGAATTCCTCGCCGATCTCGCGGGCCAGCGCCAGCCAGTCCTCGGAAGTGTTGGGGGTGCCCATTCAGGCCTCCAGGGGGCCGAGGCCCAGGTGTTCGCGCAGGGTCGCGCCCTCGTAGGCGCGGCGGTAGAGACCGAGGCGCTGCAGGTGCGGCACCACGCTCTCGGCGAATTCGGCGAAGGAGCCCGGCAGGTAGCCGGGGGAGATCACGAAGCCGTCGCAGCCGCCGGCGTTGAAGATCTCCGCCAGCTGTTCGGCGATCTGCACGCCGGTGCCGACCAGCTGCGGCACGCGCACGCTGCTGGCGAAGCTTTGCGCGAGTTCGCCGAGGCTCGGCGAGGCGCCCAGCGAGCGCAGCTTCTCGGCCACCGCCGGCGGCGTCTCGGGCTGTGCGGCGATGTCCTCCAGGCGGGTATCCAGGGGGAAGGCGGAAAAGTCGAAGTTGAGCTGCGCGGCCAGGGTCGCCAGGCCGATCTCCGGACGCGCCAGGGCGTTGTGGCGGTCGCGCTTGGCGCGCGCCTCGGCCTCGCTGCCGCCGATGAAGGGCATCACCGCGGTGAGCACCTTGCACTGGTCCGCCGCCCGGCCCTGGGCGACCACCTGCCGGCGCACGTCGTCGCGGAAGGCGCGCATGGCGGGCAGGTTGCCGTGGATGCTGAAGATCGCCTCGGCCCAGCGCGCGCCGAAACGCCGGCCGCGGCCGCTGGAGCCGGCCTGGATCAGCAGCGGGCGGCCTTGCGGGCTGCGCGGGATGTTCAGCGGACCTTCGACCTTGAACCATTCGCCCCGGTGGGCGACGTCGCGGACCCCGGCGGGGTCGGCGAGGATGCCCCGTTCGCGGTCGAGCTTGAGCGCGCCCGGCGCCCAGCTGCTCCACAGCTTCAGGGCGACCTCGACGAACTCGTCGGCGCGGTCGTAGCGCAGGTCGTGTTCCAGGTGGCGGTCCTTGCCGAACAGCCGGCCCTCGCTGTCGTTCATCGAGGTGACGATGTTCCAGGCGGCGCGTCCGCGCGACAGGTGGTCGAGGGTGGTCAGCGAGCGGGCCACGTGGACCGGCTCGTAATAGGTGGTGGAGCGGGTGACGCCGAGGCCGAGCCGGCGCGTCTGGCCGACCAGGTAGGAGAGGATCGGCAGCGGGTCGAGGCGGGTGGCGTCCTGGGCGCCGTAGCGCAGCGCCAGTTCGCGGGAGCCGCCCAACTGGTCGCCGATGGCGAAGCGGTCGGCGAAGAACAGCAGGTCGAACAGGCCTTCCTCCAGCACCCGGGCGCTGCGCGCGTAGTACTCGGGATCGAGGTAGTCGCCGAGGGTGTCCGGGTGGCGCCAGACGGCATGGCTGTGAACGACGGGGCCGGCGAGCAGGAAGCCGGCCAGGTGGATCTGGCGGCTCATCGGTCGGTCTCGCGGCGGGGTTGGGGGAGGCGGAAGAGGAGCGGGTCGGTCATCGAGCGATCTCCACGAAAGGCTGTGGAGCGCTCCGCTGGTGCGGTCGCGCCGGATGGTGCGGCGGGGAGGGGGCTCAGGCGCGGCGGGCGCTGCTCTGCAGGTCGCGTTCGGCCGCCTTGGCGCGGATCAGCGGGATCAGCTCGCGGCCGTAGTCGACGGCGTCGTTGAGCGGGTCGAAGCCGCGGATCAGGATGTTGCGGATGCCCAGGTCGTAGTAGTCGATCAGCGCGTCGGCGACCTGTTCGGGGGTGCCGACCAGCGCGGTGGAGTTGTGGCCGCCGCCGACCAGCCCGGCGATGCCGGTCCACAGGCGCTTGTCGACCCGCTCGCCCTGGGCCACGGTGGCGCGCAGGCGCTGGGCGCCGATGCTTTCCGGCTTGAGGGAGAGTTCCGGACGGGCCACTTCCTGGCGCGAACGGGCGCGGCTCAGGATGACCTCGGCCTTGGCCCAGGCGGCGTCCTCGGTGGCGGCGACGATCGGCCGGAAGGACACGCTGAACTCGATGTGGCGGCCGTGTTGGGCGGCCTCGGCGCGCACCCGCTCGACCAGCTCGCGGGTCTGCTGCAGGGATTCGCCCCACAGCATGTAGACGTCGGCGTGCTTGCCGGCGACGCGGATCGCCGCGTCCGAGGCGCCGCTGAAATACACCGGCAGGTGCGGCTTCTGCTCGCTCTTGACCGCCGAGAAGGCCTGCTCGACCTGATAGAACTCGCCCTGGTGGTCGAACGGCTGTTCGGCAGTCCAGGTCTTGCGCACCACTTCGAGGAACTCGTCGGTGCGCGCATAGCGCCGGTCGTGGTCGAGGAAGTCGCCGTCCTTGCGCTGCTCGGTGTCGCTGCCGCCGCTGATCACGTTCAGCGCCAGACGGCCGTCGAGCAACTGGTCGAGGGTGGCCAGCTTGCGCGCGGCCAAAGTCGGCGCGACGAAGCCCGGGCGGTGCGCGAGCAAGAGGCCGATGCGGCTGGTGGACAGGCCGGCCAGGGCGGTGACCAGGAAGCCGTCGGGCTGATCGGACCAGTAGCCGACCAGGATGCGGTCGAAGCCGGCGTTCTCGTGGGCCTGGGCGAAGTTGCGGATGTAGTGCTTGTCGAACACCGGACCCACCGGGGCGATGGTTTCCGAGGAAAGTCGATGGCCGATCATGCCGAGAATCTGAACGCTCATGTGCCGGGCTCCTGCCTGTGCGAGGGTTGGAAAGGACAAGGGCCTGTTCGTTTCTTATAAGAAAAGGATCTTGTCCGGTTGGTTGCTTAGAAGGCTACAGAGGCAGGCAGAGTGATGGAAATTCATTTTTTGCATATTCTAATATGTAAAAAATGAATGTAGTGGTGTGAGGAAGGGGCAGGGGGGATGTCGCTTTCAACCTCCACTATTGGTGCGAGGTCTGGCTTCGGTGGAAGGTGGCCCGTTTCCCGGGGGTATGACGCCCGGAAAACGGGCCGACATCCCCAGCCACTCCCCTGCGTTCAGCCAAGCACCAGCCGAATCAGAGTCCCCTCAGCGAGGGGCGTTTCCCGGAGCCGCTTCATTTGCCCCAGTCCCGGCCGCCGTCGGCGCAGGGGGAGGCGCCGGAACGAGGCTGCCGGCCAGCACCATCGCCACGAACACGGCAATGCATCCCCAGACCAGCACCGACAGGCGCTTGGGTACCTGTCCGGTCTTTCGGCTCCTGAACAGCGACGGGGCGATCACGCCCACGAGGGTGGCCAGTGCCAGCACCAGCGCGAGCACGCTGAGAATTCCGGCCAGTAAGGGCATCTACTTTCTCCCGGTTCGAAGGGGTGAGCGCCTGTTCGACTCGCGAGCGCCCGGATCTATCCGCCCGGAGCCGGTGCTGCAGGGGCTCCAGCCAGGGGGCCTATTTTGGGGGACTGGAGCCGATTTCGCCATCCGTGGCCAGCGGGGCAGGAAGCCGGGGATGCGGCGCCCGGAAGGCAGCGGCGGGCGCGAACGCGGAGGCCGGCGTGGCCCTCAGCCCCGCGCCAGTTGCCAGAGCCGGGCGATGTCCGCGGCGCGCTGGCGCAGCAGGCGGGGAGCCTCGGCGAGGGCGGTGGCCAGGCTGATCGGGCCGGGAACCAGGCTGAAGGCGGCATCGATGCCGTGGCCGTAGAGGCGTTCGTAGCCCTCGCCGAGCATCCCGGCCAGGGCGACGACCGGCACGCCGTGGCGCTTGGCGATGGTCGCCACGCCCATCGGGGTCTTGCCGTACAGGGTCTGCTCGTCGATCCGGCCCTCGCCGGTGATCACCAGGTCGGCGCCCGCCATGGCCTGCTCCAGGCCGCTGACCTGCGCGACCAGCTCGATGCCGGGACGGAAGGCCGCGCCGAGGAAGGTCCGCGCCGCGAAGCCGATCCCGCCGGCCGCACCGCAGCCGGGGCTGTCCCGCGCGTCGCGGCCCAGCGCCGTCGCGCAGACGTCGGCGAAGCGGCCGAGTGCGGCGTCGAGCTGGCGTACCTGCTCCGGCGTCGCGCCCTTCTGCGGGCCGAACACATGGGAGGCGCCGCGCGGACCGCACAGCGGGTTGTCGACGTCGCAGGCGACCTCGAAGTCCACCGTCGCCAGGCGCGGATCGAGGCCGCCCAGGTCGATCCGCTGCAACTGCGCCAGCGCCGCGCCGCCGGGCGGCAGCGGGCGCCCCCCGGCGTCCTCGAAGCGCGCGCCGAGGGCGCGCAGCATGCCGCTGCCGGCGTCGTTGGTGGCGCTGCCGCCGAAGCCGAGGATGATCCGCTCGGCGCCGGCTTCCAGCGCCGCGAGAATCAGCTCGCCGGTGCCGTAGGTGCAGCTGCGCAAGGCATCGCGGCGGTTCGCCGGCACCCGGTGCAGGCCGCTGGCCGCCGCCATCTCGATCACCGCGCTGCGGCTCCCGGCGACCCAGCCCCAATGCGCCGCCACCGGCTCGCCGAGCGGGCCGCGCACCAGGGTTTCGCGCCGCTCGCCGCCGACCGCGGCGATCACCGCTTCCACCGTGCCCTCGCCGCCGTCGGCCATCGGCCGGCAGAGCAGCTCGGCCTGCGGCCAGACTTCGCCGAGCCCGGCGGCGATGGCCGCGGCCACGTCGGCGGCCGACAGGCTTTCCTTGAACGAATCGGGAGCGATGACGATTTTCATGGCGGATCTTCTCTTGTGGGTATGGGATGCGCACAGGCGCAGGCTTCATTCTGCTGGGCAATCGCCCGGCGCGCGTCGACGGAACGACCAAGAGCGGCACGTCATTTCTGTGCAAAAGCACAAAGTCTCAGGCGGCCGGTTCGTCCCACGGCAGCAGCTGCATGCCCAGGTAGAGGGTCAGCAGGCCATCCAGGCGCAGCGCGTCGACCCCGCTCAGCTCGGCGATCCGTTCCAGGCGGTAGCGCAGGCTGTTGCGGTGCACGCCGAGGGCATCGGCGCAGGCCTGGCTGTGCCCGCGGTGTTCGCACCAGCTGCGCAGGGTGCCGAGCAACTGGCCGCCGGCGTCGCGGGCACGCAGCCGCTGCAGCGGCCGCAGCAGTTCCGCGACCGCCTCGTCGTCGCGGTAGTGCCAGAGCAGCGCCGGCAGGCGGTAACGCGACAGGCCGAGCAGCCGCTGGCGGGGGAGGATCGCCCGGCCGTAGGCCAAGAGATCGCGTACCCGGCGGTACCCGTGGCGGATGCCCTCGACGCCCTCGGCCAGCTCGCCGACGGCGACGCGCAGGATCTGCCAGCCTTGCGCCGCGAGCCGCTCCAGCAACTGCGTCTGCGCCTGCTCGTCGAGGCTGGCCCCCGGTTGGCACCAGAGCAGCGAACCGGCCGCCGGCGACACGCACCAACTGTCCGGATGGCGCCCCAGCAGCCAGTCGCCCAGCCGCTCGGCCGGCTGCCCCTCGGCCAGCTCGAACAGCCAGGGCGTGCGCGCCAGCTGCGGCTTGAGGCCGAGCAGGCGGGCCTCGTCGAGCAGCCGGGGAGCATCGCCGCCTTCCTCCAGGAGCAGCGCCATCAGGTCGTCGCTGCGCTGACGGCGCCAGCGGTGCTCGGCCTGCTGGTGGCGCTGGGCGACCAGCATTTCGGCGGTCATGCGCAGCAGCTCGCCGTAGAGGCGCACCTGCTCCGGGTCGCCGGTGATGCCCAGCACGCCGATCAACCGCCGGTCGAAGAACAGCGGCAGGTTGATCCCCGGCTGTACGCCCTTCAGGCAGGACGCCGCCTGGCCATCGATCGCCACCACCCGGGCGTTGGACAGCACCAGCTGCGCGCCTTCGTGGCGGGTATCGATCCGGCTGGGCTCGCCGCTGGCGAGGATCAGCCCCTGGCTGTCCATCACGTTGACGTTGTACGGCAGGATCGCCATCGCCCGCGTGACGATGTCCTGCGCCAGCTCATGGTCCAGTTCGAACATGCAAGTCAACTCCCGTGCCGAAGCGTGTCCAGCCCTCTCGAAAGGGCCTCTCCAATTGTGTACGCCAGTCCCGCGCCGGTGTCCCGCATCCCGATGGGGCGCCCAGCATCGGCTCGTCCCTGGGCCGGGGCATTGTTCATCTGCACAACCGGGCAGGCCGGCCATCGTGCAGATCGCCGAAGACGATGGCCAGTCGATGATTGAGACTCCGCAGCCAAGGAGCCCGTGGTGGATCGCGGCTCCGAATAACAACCACAAGAGAGATAAGAAATGTCCATCCCCAACAGCACCGCAGCCTGCTCCGTCGCTGTCCAGGACGAACGCAACGCGCTGTACCGCAAGATCACCTGGCGGATCATCCCGTTCATCTTCGTCTGCTACCTGTTCAACTACATCGACCGCGTCAACGTCGGCTTCGCCAAGCTGCAGATGCTCAAGGACCTGTCGTTCAGCGAAACCGTCTACGGCCTCGGTGCCGGGATCTTCTTCATCGGCTACGTGCTCTGCGGCGTGCCCAGCAACCTGGCGCTGACCCGCTTCGGCCCGCGCCGCTGGATCGCCGTGATGATGATCGCCTGGGGCCTGCTCTCGACCGCCCTGCTGCTGGTCAAGACGTCCGAGCAGTTCTACATCCTGCGCCTGTTCACCGGCGCCGCCGAGGCCGGCTTCTTCCCGGGCATGGTGCTCTATCTCTCCCAGTGGTTCCCGGCCAGTCGCCGCGGCCGCATCATGGCCCTGTTCATGGCGGCGATCCCGGTGTCCGGCCTGGTGGGCGGGCCCTTCTCCGGGTGGATTCTCAACCACTTCGCGCTCGGCCAGGGCGGACTCGCCGGCTGGCAGTGGATGTTCCTGATCCAGGGCCTGCCGACCGTGTTGCTCGGCGTGCTGGCGATCTTCATGCTCAGCGACGGCTTCGCCAAGGCCCGCTGGCTGAGCGACGACGAACGCCGCCTGCTCGAAGCCGACCTGCGCGCCGATGCAGCGAGCAAGGTGCAGGGGGTCTCCGACTCGGTGTCCGCGGTGCTGCGCAACCCCGTCGTGTGGGCCTTCGGCCTGGTCTACTTCTGCATCCAGAGCGGGGTCTACGCGATCAACTTCTGGCTGCCGTCGATCATCAAGTCCCTGGGCTTCAGCGATGCCCTGGTGATCGGCTGGATCAGCGCGATTCCCTACCTGCTGGCCGGCCTCTTCATGCAACTGGTCGGCTACCTGTCCGACCACGGTGGCGAGCGCCGCTGGTACCTGGTGGTGCCGATGTGGATGGGCGCCGCCGGGCTGATCGTCGCGGTGAGCTTCGCCGACAACCCGGTCATGGCCATCTTCGGCCTGAGCATCGCGACCATGGGCGCGCTCACCGGCCTGCCGATGTTCTGGCCGCTGCCGACCGCCTTCCTCAGTACCGCCGCGGCCGCCGCCGGTCTGGCCCTGATCAACTCCATGGGGCAGATCGCCGGCTTCGTCAGCCCCTATCTGGTCGGCTGGGTCAAGGACATGACCGGCACCACCGACGTCGCCCTGTACCTGCTGGCCGGGATGACCGTGCTCGGCAGCCTGGTCGCCCTGCGCGTCAGCCGCCGCTGAGCGGCACCGGGACGGCAGCGCTTGCGCGCGGCCGTCCCGCCTGGCAGGACCGGGGCCGCCAACCGCCCGGCTCCGCCAGTCGTTTCACCCGAGCCTCCACAACAACGTTCCCAGAGGAATGAACGCCATGCTGCGAAGAACCAAGATCGTCGCCACCCTCGGCCCAGCCACCGAAACCCCCGAAGTCCTCGAAGGCCTGATCCTCGCCGGGGTCGATGTGGTGCGCCTGAACTTCTCCCACGGCAAGGCCGAGGAGCATAGGGCCCGCGCCGCGCTGGTGCGCGAGATGGCCGCCAAGCACGGGCGCTTCGTCGCCATCCTCGCCGACCTGCAGGGGCCGAAGATCCGCATCTCGCGCTTCGCCGAGGGCAAGGTGACGCTGCAGAAGGGCCAGCGCTTCGTCCTCGACGCCGCCCTGGACAAGAACGCCGGCGACGCGACCCGCGTCGGCATCGACTACGAGGCGCTGATCACCGACAGCAAGCCCGGCGACG
>Ga0209467_1002261_pt1 | contig 14057 bp, 24 predicted proteins | sample Higcelwee11metaG_FD_187175 | JGI IMG/M metagenome (GOLD analysis project Ga0209467, IMG submission 187175) | Freshwater pond sediment microbial communities from the University of Edinburgh, under environmental carbon perturbations - High... | ecosystem: Environmental > Aquatic > Freshwater >...
CCATTAAATAGAGTCCACACGCATCTATGATACCACTGAATGCACGTTTATCCTTCTGATTTAGAATGTTTTGGATATCTTTTACATTAAGTTTTTCTAAACCAACATCGATAATCGCAGCTACTAGCATTCGCACCATATATCTTAAAAATCCATTTCCAATAAGTATGAAACGAATTTGTTCATCTTCATCAATACACTCAAAATGCATTATGGTACGTACTTGATTAGGCATCTCTTCAACTGTATTAGCGCAGAAACTTGAAAAATCATGTGTACCGATTAAAACACTGATGGCTTGATTCATGGCTTGAAAATTAAGTTTACGAGTCAAACTTAGATGTGTTTGATAACTAAATGGATTGGATTCTTCTTTAGATATTAAATAATCATATCGTTTGGATATGACACTAAATCGTGCATGAAACTTCGAATGTACAAATCGTACATCTAATATCTTTATATCTTTGGGTAGTTGACTATTAATCGCAACAATCCAACGTTCTTCAGTTAAATTTAAATCCGTATCAAAGTGAAAACATTGTCCAAAGGCATGCACACCAGCATCTGTTCTGCCTGATCCAACAATCTTTATTGGATGATGATGCATACGACTTAAAACAGTCTGAATTGTTGATTGAATGGATGGCTTATCTTCTTGAACTTGCCATCCTGAATAATGTGCACCATGATACATCACTGTGCATAGAACTCTTCTTAAAGACTTATCCATACAACGCTTCCAAGTACAATAATGACAGAAGTTATCATAACCCAATCTTTAGGAGTTTGTTTAAGTTGTTTATAACGTGTACGTGTTGCAGAAGGTATATACCCTCTTGCCTCCATCGCATCTGCTAACTCCTCAGCTCTTTGAAAACTCGACACAAATAATGGAACGATAAGGGATAGAATCGCCATTATCTTCTCTTTGAATGTGCCTTCTTTTAAATCAACACCACGCGAAGCTTGTGCTTTCATAATTCGATTTGTTTCATCAATTAATGTAGGAATAAAACGCAATGCGATTGATATCATCATCGCTATTTCATGCGCTGGAAATCCAAATCGTTTAAGTGGACTAAATAGATCTTCTATCGCTAGAGTTAAATCCAGTGGCTTTGTGGAAGCGGTAAGAATGGTTGTGACCATAATCATAAGTAATAAACGAATGGTTATGTATAATGTTTGAAAAACAGCATCGCTATATACTTTAAATCCAAATAGATCAATAAGTACATAACCTGTTCTTAAAACTAAGGTATTTATAAAGGTTAAAAACACCAACATAAATAACATAGGTTTCATCGCACGTAAAATCATTTGTAAATTTAATTTAGCAAGCAATAATGAAAATAAAACAAAAGTACCGATTATCACATATCCTATGTATCCAGATGGAAAGAATATCGCGACCATAAGAATTAACATTGCGACTAATTTATATCGAGGATCCATTTTATGTACAATAGAATCTAGAGGAAGATATCGACCAAGTGCTATATTATTCATGGCTTATCTCCTTTTTGATTGCTAAAGCGAGATCTTTAATATTTGATATTTTAGAATCAAGTTTAAATCCTTTATCTCTTAATGATTCCACAAATCTTAAACGTTGTGGTAAAGCCATTTCTATATCAATAACAGAATCTCCTTTAAAGAAGAAATCATTAACTTGTTGGTGAGTTACAACTTCACCTTTTTTCATCACAACCACATTATCACAATAGTTAAGTACATGATCCATATCATGCGTTACGATTAATATTGTCTTCTTATATTTACGATTAAGTTCGACAAACAACTCCATCATGGACTTTGCGCCTTGTGGATCAAGTCCTGCAGTTGGTTCATCTAGAACGAGTACATCAGGATTAATCGCAAGGATCCCTGCAATCGCTACTCTACGCTTTTGACCACCTGATATATCGAGTGGTGAACGCTCGTAGAATGTATCATCTAATCCTACCATTGTGAGTGCTGTCATTGATTTCTGACGCGCTTCTTCTTCACTGACTTTAAAATTTAAAGGTCCAAACATAACATCTTTTAAAATTGTTTCCTCAAATAATTGGTATTCTGGAAATTGAAAAACGAGACCTACTTTTTGTCTAAGTGATTTTAAATCCTTGTTTTTCTGATTTGCGACAAGCGTACGATCTAAGATAAAAACCGTCCCATCGGTTGGAAGTAATAATGCGTTCAAGTGTTGAACTAAAGTACTTTTACCACTCCCAGTTGGGCCAATAATCGCAGTAATCTTATTTAGTTCAATGGCTAGATCGATACATTTAAGAGCTTCATATTGAAATGGAGTCTTTGGTGCATAAATATAATTTACTTTTTCGAAAGCAATTGGCATAGCTCTTCCACCATCCCTTCCATATCCCAAGATTTATTTATTTTAACTCCTAGTTTTGTTAATTCATTGGAAAGCTTAACACTGTAAGGTGCATCTAGCTTAAGTCTTACTAGCTCTTCTTCATTTAACATAACTTTACTTGGGTGACCATCTTTAACGATTCTACCCTCATACATAACCATTACATGATCACTTTTCATCACTTCTTCTACATCATGTGTAATCGATAATATTGTCATATTATTTTCTTTATGTAGTTGAGTAACTAAAGTGTTTATTTCTTCTTTTCCTTCTGGATCAAGCATTGAAGTAGCTTCATCAAGAATAAGTATTTCAGGTTTCATCGCAAGAATACCAGCTATCGCAACGCGTTGTTTCTGTCCACCTGATAGACGTGTTGGTTCATGATTTAAATATTCAATCATGCCTACTTCACCTGCATATTTTTCAATAATCGCATCCATGTCTAGTGGATCAACTAAATGATTTTCTAAACCAAACGCAATATCATCTCTTACGGTTGCGCCTATAAATTGATTATCTGGATTTTGGAAAACAATCCCAATCTTTCTTCTGATGGTTTCAACGGTGTCATTATCTAACTCTTGACCATCAATTAAGATTGAACCTTTCTCTTTTTCTAATAATCCGATAATTAATTTCGCAATGGTACTTTTACCACTACCATTATGACCAATTAAAGTCGTATAACTTCCTCTTTTCACCACAAAAGAGACATCTTTAACGACATCTAAATGTTGGTCATAAGAAAAATTTAAATCTTTTACTTCGATAGGATTCATAGCGCTCTCATTCTATTTAAGATTCTCAAAAACCCATCCTTGATAGATACCGTGATAATCCAGTGTTGACTCCGCAACTTTAATGATGTCATTAAATGCTTCTTGAGCATCTGTCTTAATAGTACTACGTAGGTTAATGCTTAAATCATCCATGTTCTTTACATGGTTATTTTTCTCTTTATTTAAGTACTTAACGTACTTTTTTAATTGCACATCATCAATAAAACAAACTGTATGCATAATATCGATTGATTGATCTTTCGGATATGAATCCATCATTACTTTTGTTTGTACTCTAAAACTTTGAACCAAGGCATCATCTAATCTAGATGTGACTTTCAATTCTGGTAATGTTAAATCTTGTGGTTCAATTTTTATAGTTTCTTTAACTTCGTTATTCTTTTTATTGTTTTCATATGCTTTATATGCGATTACAGCCGCAGCCGAAAGAGTGATTAACTTTAATAATGTTTTCATCGTTATTCTCCTTTTGTAATCATATCATATCTTAAAACTTCTGGGTATTTGCGCCATATAACTAATATACCATCCGCGATATCCTGTTCCATTGTGACATAGTCAGGATGATTGATTACCCAATCTTGAAATTTCGCGATTTTCGTTACCATTTTTTGAAGTCCACGTCGCTTAGAAAGGTTCTCACGATTTTTAACATGGCCATGAAATGACATATTGTCTACGATGATATAACCATTAGGATTAAGAAAAGGCATAAATAAATTGAAATAATTCTTGTGTTGAGCCTTAGGCCCATCAAGAAAGATTAAATCAAATGTACGATCAGGTTTGTAATCCTTTGCGTCTAGATGAACACAATCGATTTGTGCTTGTTTACTAGCTTTCATCACATTAGATACCGCTTGAGCATATCGCTCTTCACTATATTCGATTGTGACTATTTTTATTTCTGGAGATATAGAAGCCATACAAAGACTCCAATACCCAACTGCTGTACCAATCTCAAGAATTGATTTTATACCTTTTTCTTGAATAAACTCTTTACAATACAAAATTCCCGTTTCTTGCATGATCGGGACATTGTCTTTTAAAGCTGATACTCTTAGTTGGTCTAAGTCAAACATAATAAGAAAGGGGAGCAAATGCTCCCCAGTTTTCTATACCAACTCGATGGTTGCCATAGGGGCTGCGTCCCCACGACGAACACTTGTTTTCATAACACGCGTATAGCCACCTTGACGGTCAGCATACTTAGGTGCAATTTCATCAAACAATTTTTGTAACGCTGTTTGACCCGTTTTCTTGTCAGCTACAACATCTCTTAAGTAAGCCGCAACTAAACGACGAGAGTGTAAGTCATTACGTTTTGCAGTGGTGATTAGTTCATCCACAACAGAACGTAAATCCATTGCTTTCATTTCAGTTGTTTCAATTTTTCCGCTAACAATTAAACTTGTTGCTAAATTACGCAACATTGCTACGCGGTGATCGGCATTACGTCCAAATTTACGATTTTCCATAGTGCTTATTTCACTCCTTAATCATAGACCTTGAAGCCGAGGCCCATGTCGATAAGTTTTTCTTTAACTTCTTTTAATGATTTCTTACCAAGGTTACGAACACGCATCATTTCATCTTCGCTGCGTTGTGTTAGTTCGTCCACAGTTTGAATACCTGCGCGCTTCAAACAGTTGTAAGAGCGTACAGATAAGTCTAAATCTTCAATCATCATGACCATACCTTTATTGGTACTTTCATTTGTAGATTCTTTAATAACAGAATCCATTGACGCAACTTGATCATTGATATCACTGAATAAATCCAAGTGATCCGTTAAGATACGAGCTGCTAATGCGACAGATGATTGTGGAGAAATTGAACCATTTGTCCAAATCTCTAAAATGAGTTTATCATACTTAGCATCTTGTCCAACGCGTGTTGGTTCTACAGCGTAGCTTACACGTTCAATTGGAGTATAGATGGAGTCAGTATAGATTGTTCCAATACCTTGAGATGCACCCTGGTGAAGGTTTTTATTTTGATCTGCTGAGACATAGCCACGGCCATTCTTAGCTTTCATTTCCATTTCAAGAATTGCGCCATCTTCTAATGTAGCGATAACTAAATCTTTATTCAAGACTTCGACATTTGCAGGACATTCAATATCCCCAGCTGTCACAACTTTACTACCCTTCGCATTAATACGAAGTGTGTAAGTTTCATCATCATTAACCATTAAAATAAGGTCTTTTAAATTTAGAATAATATTGGTGACATCTTCCACGACACCAGGAATTGAGGTGAATTCGTGATATACGCCTTCAATTTTGACAGAATAAACCGCTGCTCCCGGTAACGAGGAGAGTAATACTCTTCTTAATGCATTGCCGATCGTTGTACCAAACCCACGTTCTAAAGGTTGAATTTCAAACTTTCCGTAGTGATTGGATTCTACATATTCTTGTATTTCAAATTGTGCACGTTCAAATTTTTGCATTTCAGGCCCTCCTCATTTAATCCTAACCACGTGGACGTTTCGGTGGACGGCATCCGTTATGTGGAATAGGTGTTACATCATTGATTACAGTGATGTTCAATCCTGCTGTTTGTAAACTACGAACTGCGGATTCTCTTCCTGGGCCTACACCCTTAACTAAGACTTCAACTGTTCTCATACCGTGATCAACTGCTGCTTTTGCGGCAGCTTCTGAACATTGTTGAGCTGCGAACGGTGTTGATTTACGTGATCCCTTGTAACCAAGTGCACCTGCACTTGACCAAGAAATAACGTTACCTTGTTCATCCGTAATTGTTACGATTGTGTTGTTGAAGGTAGAATGAATGTGTGCTACACCGCGAGCGACATTCTTACGTACACGACGTTTACGTGTTGCTGGTTTTGTTGCCATGTTTCAATCCTCCTATTTCTTCTTGTTCGCTACAGTACGACGTGGTCCTTTACGCGTACGAGCATTCGTACGTGTTCTTTGTCCACGAACTGGCAAACCTTTACGATGACGTAATCCACGATATGAGCCAATTTCCATCAAACGTTTGATGTTTAAGTTAATTTCGCGACGTAAGTCACCTTCTACTTTAATTTTATCAACTTCTTTACGAATCGCGTTGACTTGGTCATCCGTCAAGTCTTTTACACGAATATCTTCAGAAATTTGTGTGTTTTCCAAAATCTTTTCAGCCAAAGGACGGCCGATTCCATAAACATATGTTAGTGATACTACTACACGCTTATCGCGTGGAATATCAATACCTGCTATACGAGCCATGTTTCTATGTTCCTCCTATTATCCTTGACGTTGTTTGTGCTTCGGATTCTCACAAATAACCATTACGCGACCTTTACGTTTGATGACTCGGCATTTGTCGCATATGGGTTTGACTGATGGTCTAACTTTCATACTTGTCACTCCTTGACACTACTTGTGTCTAAATGTTATTCTCCCACGTGTTAAATCATACGGTGAAATTTCAACGGTTACGCGGTCACCTGGTAAAATGCGAATGTAATGCATGCGGATTTTACCAGAAACGTGGGCTTTAAGCGTATGCCCGTTTGTTAATTTCACGTCGAAGGTCGCATTTGGTAGAACTTTTTCTACTACGCCTTCTATTTCTATAACGTCTTGTTTACCCATTCAGTAAAGTTTCCTCCTTTGAGATGGTGGTTAAGATTTCACACCCATCTTCTGTCACTAGAACTGTGTGTTCATAATGAGCTGCTAGTGATCCATCCTTTGTCACAACGGTCCAATCATCTCCCAACACTTTGGTATAAGGTTTGCCACGATGAACCATTGGTTCAATCGCTAAGGTCATGCCTGCTTTTAGGATGGGTCCTTTACCCTTAGGTCCATAATTTGGAATTGCTGGATCTTCATGTAGATTTGCGCCGATGCCATGCCCGGTATATTCGTACGGTACACTATAACCGAAGGAATAAACATATTCCCCGATTGTGTAGGACACATCAGACAAATGTACACCTGCTTTGACAACTTTTAGGCCTTCATAAAGACTTTGTTTGGTCACTTCCATTAAGTGTTCAGCTTCTTTTGAAACCTTACCAATGGCATATGTCCATGCACTATCTCCATGATAACCTTTATAACAAGCGCCTATATCGACGGATATAATATCACCTTCTTTTAAGATCTGTTTGCCTGGGAATCCATGAACTAGTACATGATTAACTGATGTACAAGTTGCGGATGGAAAGCCATTGTATCCCTTAAAGGATGGTGTCGCCTGGTTATCCAGTATTACTTTCTCAACGATTGAATCAATCTCTAGAGTTGTAATGCCAGGCTTAATCACTTTAGCTACAGCTTGATGGGCTAAAGCAACTATTTCTCCTGCTTTACGCATGAGGTCGATTTCACGCTTTGATTTTTGCGTAATCACTTAAATATTCCTCAGAATTAAATCAATATCTTTGAATACTTCATTAATTGGCCGAGAAGCATTAATATCAAACACTAAACCTTTTTTTGCATAGAAATCTAATACAGGTTGAGTTAATGTAACGTGCTCATTTAATCGCACACCAAGTTGATGTACTGTATCATCTGAACGGTGTATAAGTTCACCACCACACATATCGCAAACACCTTCTACTTTAGGAGGTTGTTGCTTTATGTGGAAGATTGCTCCACACTTTTCACATACTCTTCTACCTGTAACGCGATCCGCTAAATCATCGAGTTGTACTTTTAGGTTAATAACCGCTTGTACAGGACGATTTATTTGTTTCGCTATATCCTCAAACGCTACTGCTTGAGGCAATGTTCTAGGGTAACCATCTAAGAGGTAACCTTTTAAACAATCTTGCTCAAGCAAGCGTTCTTGAATCATTTGTATCGTAACTTCATCTGGGACTAAACGTCCTTCATCAATATACTTACGTGCTTCTAAACCCAGTGGGGTATTGGCATACATGTGCGAACGAAACATATTTCCAGTGGAAATATGTGGAATAGCATACTTTTGAATAATCAACTGTGCCATTGTACCTTTGCCGCTTCCGGCAGCGCCCATAATCAGTATGTTCATACGTTCCTCCTAGTTAATGAAGCCACGGTATACTTTCTGAGTCATTTGTCCTTCTAAATCCTTCATCGTCTCAAGCGCAACCCCAACAACAATTATTATACCTGTTCCGCCTACAGAAATTGTATTTGGAAGAGTTGTAATAAGTGGTAGTAGATATGGCAATACTGCGATAAAGACTAAGAATAAAGCCCCTAATACAGTGATACGATTTAGTACTTTAGATAAATACTCTTTTGTTTCAGTTCCTGGACGAATACCAGGGATATAAGTCCCTTGTTTTCCAAGGTTCTCCGCAATCTTCTCTGGATCAACTTGTAAGTTGGTATAGAAGAAGGTGAAGATTAAGATCAATACTGCATAGATGGTTAATCCCAAAGGTTTTTGGAAATTAAACAAATCAGAGAAGAATTGATATAGACCTTGTGTTTGAGAAAAGAAACTAAATGCGGTTGCTGGCGCTGTCATAACTGCTGACGCAAAGATGACTGGAATAACGCTAGCTGAATTTATTTTTAATGGTAAGTAAGTCACATCATTTTTACCCTTACGTAAATTGCTTGAAGTGTATTGAATTGGTATTTTACGCTCTGCTTTTTGCATAAAGATAACTAATACAATAATCGCTATGTACATTAATGTAAAAATGAAGAAGTTAATTACACCACTAAATAATGCTGCATTGCTGCTTGTGTCAACCAATGTCTTAAACATTGAAGAAAAACTAAATGGAATACGAGAGACGATACCTGCAAAGATAATGATTGATATACCATTACCGATACCAAATGATGAAATACGATCACCAATCCATAGTAGGAACATTGTACCAGCTGTTAATACAACTGACACATATACGAAATTCGCTACTGTTGGTTCTTGGAGTAATCCATAGTTTACATCAAAGGCATATGTAAGTGTAAATGCTTGAAACATAGCTAGAAAGACTGTCACATAACGTGTAATCTTGTCCATTTGTTTCTTACCTTGCGCACCTGATTTAGCCATTTCGGATAAAGCAGGAACAACGTCCATCGCTAGAAGTTGAATGATAATGCTCGCTGTAATATAAGGACCAACCCCCATTGCGAAGACAGAGAAACGTTGAAGTGCTCCACCTCCGAGTAGGTTCATGATCCCTAAGACAGAGTTATCAGCAACACCAGCTAATAATGCTTCAGTATCGACTAAAGGTACAGGAATACCTGCACCTAATCGAAACACAAACAACATTGCTAGTGTAAAGAAAATCTTCTTACGAATATCCTTTTGTTTGAACAGATTGACGAATGTCTTGATCATTCTAGATGACCTCTACTTTTCCGCCTGCTTGTTCAATCAAAGTAACAGCGGACTTAGAAAATTTGTGTGCTTTTACAGTTAACTTCTTTTCTAAAGTTCCAACGCCTAGGATCTTAATACCATTGTATTCTTTTTTAACAATTCCAGTCTCGATCAACAATTCTGGACTAACTTCAACACCATTTTCAAAGCGGTTAAGTTGTTCAACATTGACAATCGCATATTCTACACGATGAATGTTCGTAAAACCACGTTTAGGTATACGACGGAAAATCGGAGTTTGACCCCCTTCAAATCCTAATGCTACACCGCCACCGGTACGAGCATTCTGACCTTTATGACCTTTACCAGCAGTTTTACCTTGACCGGAACCTTGTCCACGGCCTAGACGTTTGCTATCTTTACGAGCACCTTCTGTATATGTTAATTCATGTAACTTCATACAAGCCTCCTCTAAGCGCGCACTTCTTCGATTTTTAGATCACGAAGATTTGCGACTTGTTCTACTGTTTTTAAACTCTTAAGGGCTTCAACAGTTGCACGAACCATATTGATTGGTGTGCGTGAACCCAAACATTTAGTTAAGATATCACCTATACCAGCCAATTCAAGCACGGCACGGATTGGTCCTCCAGCGATAACACCAGTACCTTCTGTAGCAGGGCGAATTAATACGGATCCTGCACCAAAGTTACCAATAGCTGTATGAGGGATTGATGTTCCTACAATAGGAACTACGAATAAATTCTTTTTAGCATCTTCAATTGCCTTTTTAATTGCATCAGGAACTTCATTAGCCTTGCCAGTACCAAAACCGACACGACCTTTCTTGTCTCCAATAACAACTAATGCAGCAAAGCGGAAGCGACGACCACCTTTAACAACCTTGGTTACTCGGTTGATAACGACTACGCGTTCTTCAAATTCCTTTGGTTCTCTTTCGAATCTTCTTGGTTTACGTTCCATGGCGACCTCCTAGAACACAAGTCCGGCTTCTCTTGCAGCATCTGCAAGCGCCTTGACTCTTCCGTGATAGAGGTATCCACCACGGTCAAACACTACATTTGTAATATTAGCTTTAAGTGCGCGAGTTGCGACTTCTTTGCCTACTAAAGCAGCAGCTGTTACGTTACCGCCATTTTCTAACTTCAATTCTACACTATTTGCAGAAATGAGTGTTACACCATTTACATCATCAATTAATTGAGCTGCAATGTGTGAATTTGAACGGAAAACATTTAAACGTGGGCGATCTGCAGTCCCAGAGACTTTATTACGTACACGAGCATGTCTACGTTGTCTTTCTGAATTTTTTGAAACTTTTTTAAGCATGAACTGTTTTCTCCTTTCCCACTATTTCTTACCTGCTGTCTTTCCTTCTTTACGGCGGACAACTTCGCCTTTATAACGGATACCTTTACCTTTATAAGGTTCAGGTTTACGAACTGCACGAATATTAGCAGCCCATTCACCAACTCTTTGTTTATCAATACCTGTAACAATGATTTCAGTTGGAGTCTTACATTCGATTGTAACACCTTGTTCGATTTCAAATATTACTGGATGTGAATATCCAATGTTAATAGTTAATTTACTTCCAACAACGTTAGCACGGTAACCAATACCTACTAATTCTAATGAACGTGTGAAGCCATTGCTGACACCTTCGATCATATTGAATAGTAATGCACGAGTAGTACCATGAAGTTGTTTTGTATGTTTCTGCTCATTAGGACGAGAAACAGTCAAAGTTTGCTCATTCAATTCAATTCCTAAAGCAGGATTGAATTGACGAGATAAAGTTCCTTTAGAACCTTTGACCGTCACCTCATTCCCTGGGTTGATAATAACTTCAACACCAGCAGGAACGGTAATCGCTTTATTTCCGATACGTGACATGGATGTTCCTTTCTTCTACCAAATGTAGGCGACAACTTCACCGCCCACATGTTGTGCGCGAGCTTGTTTGTCGGTTAGTAGTCCGTGAGAAGTTGAAACAATTGCAACTCCAAGTCCATTAAGAACTCGTGGAATGCGATTAACGTCAACATAGACACGTAATCCTGGTTTCGAAATACGTTTTAATCCTGATAATACTTTTTCTTTATTAGGACCATATTTTAAACTAATTGTAATCATTTTAGGTAGATCACCAGTTACTACATAACCGTTAATGAACCCTTCTTCTTTGAGAATGCGAGCAATCTCAACTTTTTCCTTGCTGGATGGTACTTCCACCACATCGTGACGCGCTTGTATAGCGTTACGTATTCTAGTAAGCATATCCGCAATTGGATCTGTCATATTCATCATGGGTGTTCTCCTTCCTACCAACTAGCCTTTTTGACTCCAGGAATTTGACCTAAATAAGCCAATTCTCTGAAACAAATACGACATAGTTTGTATTTTTGTAATACTGAATGTGGACGTCCACAACGTTCGCAGCGAGTGTATTCACGGACTTTGAACTTTTGAGGACGATGTGCCTTAACAATTAACGATGTTTTTGCCATGATTCATGTCCTCCTATTTCTTTTCAAATGGCATGCCTAAACCTTTTAGTAGGGCACGACCTTCCGCGTTTGTCTTAGCGGATGTAACAATGACAATATCCATACCGCGTACACGGTTAACTTTATCAAAGTTAATTTCAGGGAATATTAATTGTTCTTTAACTCCTAGAGTATAGTTACCACGACCATCAAAGGCATTAGCACTTACACCACGGAAGTCACGAACGCGAGGTAGAGCGATGTTAACAAGTTTGTCTAAGAACTCATACATCTTCATGCCTCTTAATGTAACCTTACATCCGATATCCATTCCTTCACGAAGTTTGAAGTTCGCGATGGATTTTTTCGCTTTGGTTATAACAGGTTTTTGACCTGCTAATTGAGTTAATTCAGCAACCGCTTCTTCTAATGCCTTAGCATTCGCAATCGCGTCACCGATACCCATGTTAATAACGATTTTTTCTACTTTAGGAGCCTGCATAACTGAGGAATATTCAAATTCCTTCATTAAAGCAGGAACCACTACTGTTGTGTACTTTTCTTGTAAACGATTCATGGTGCCCTCCTATTCCTTAGCCGCTGCTTTTTTAGCACGCGGTTTCTTTTCTTCTGCTTTTTTAGCAGGAGCCTTTTTGGCTTTTGTAGCTTTTTTAGCTTTTTCTTCGAAGAGTACTACGTTTGAAACATGAACTTTTGATTCTTTTTCAACCATACCACCATCTGGATTGGCTTGTGTTGGCTTTAATGACTTTTTAACAAGTTTAACGCCTTCAACAATAACCTTATCTTCCTTAGGGAAAGCTTTTAGAACTTCACCAATGGTTCCTTTGTCATCGCCTGTAATAACTTTGACTTTATCGCCTTTTTTAATTTTCATTGAGCTTCCTTCCTATAAGACCTCAGGTGCTAACGATACAATCTTCATGAAATTTTTCTCACGAAGTTCACGCGCAACTGGTCCAAATATACGTGTACCCTTTGGGGTTGAGTCTTCTTTAATGATTACAACAGCGTTGTCATCAAATTTAATATAAGTTCCGTTTTCACGACGTACGCCATACACTGTACGAACGACAACCGCTTTTACAACGTCACCTTTTTTAACAGATCCGCCTGGTGTTGCTTCCTTAACGGTGCAAACCACAACATCACCAATACTAGAAGTTCTACGACGAGAACCTCCTAAGCATCGAATAACCAATACTTCTTTAGCCCCTGTGTTATCAGCAACTTTACATCTTGTTTCATTTTGAATCATGATTGGCCTCCTACAACACAACGGCTTTTTCAACGATTTTAACTAAGCGGAAGTTTTTAGTTGCTGATAATTTACGGGTTTCCATAATTTCAACAAAATCACCTATAACAGCTTGGTTTAGTTCGTCATGAGCCTTGAATTTCTTCGAATACTTAACGCGTTTAGCGTATAAAGGGTGACGTTTGGAAGTGTTAACTTCAACAACAATTGTCTTATCCATTTTATCGGAAACGACTGTTCCACGATATACTTTACGACTTGTTCTTTCCATCGTTTCTGCCCTCCTATTTCTTCTCACTGAGTTCGCGCTCAGTGATGACGGTTTTGATTCTCGCAATAGTCTTACGAATTTCTTTCATACGACCAAAGTTACTTAATTGTCCCGTAGCCTTTTGAAAGCGTAGGGTGAATAATTCTTCTTTTAATGAATCGATTTCTTTTAGCAATTCAACATTGCTTTTTTCACGAATGTCGTTTCTCATTTTAGATTCTCCTCGCCTTTCTTAACAAAACGGGTTTTGACGGATAATTTATGAGAACCCAAACGTAATGCTTCACGTGCGACTTCTTCACTCACTCCACCAACTTCAAACAAGATACGTCCAGGGGAAACAACTGCTACCCAACCCTCTGGTGCACCTTTACCACTACCCATACGAACTTCGAGTGGTTTTTTAGTGATAGCTAAGTGTGGGAATATTTTGATCCAAACTTGACCACCACGTTTCATATAACGTGTTATTGCAATACGTGCTGATTCGATTTGACGGTTA